>TARA_R110002153_G_scaffold74456_2_pt1 | contig 11855 bp, 13 predicted proteins | sample TARA_R110002153 | Tara Oceans TARA_R110002153 (sample SAMEA4398193) | marine metagenome | biome: Polar Biome; feature: [SRF] surface water layer (ENVO:00010504); material: water (ENVO:00002006), including particulate matter (ENVO:01000060) such as... | depth 5 m
ATGTGGAGTGCTAAATATAGTAGATGCCGAACACCCTAACCAAAGGACAACACGGGACTACATTGGAGATAAGGACACCGAAAATGCGAGACGACTTGGAAAGAATATTATGGATTGTATTCACTACATAGAAAATATGATTAGAATATTCTGTTAGACTACTTTAATTCAGGAGCAGTAGCATAAGCAGTAGGGACTTCATACTTTATTAGAGGTGTATCAGTGTATAACCTACTCCATAAGTAAATAATAAATGCACTCTGTATGATGCTGGAAAAAGAAAAAGTAATTAAAACGCTATACATATAATATACTTTTTTATTTTAATTAAATCAAAAAATTGAAATGAATTTTGGCTAAGATATATACAACACCACAATGACTACCTCTACAACAGCGAGATACTACTTTCCTGAAAACTTCTTTGATAAGCCTCTTTGTCCTCAAGAAATAGCAAACCTTAAGCGGGAATTACCCTCTATTAAATGTCGTATTAGACACCTCAGCATAAGAGACAACGATACACATTTAGAAGAGAGCAAACTAATAGTAGTAGCGAAAAAGAAAACCATAGCAGATTTAAAAGCAGACATAGAATTAGGTAAAACCTTTCCAAATTTTAGCAACCCTCATATATGGGCTACTACTGAAGCACCTGTTATGCTACAAAAGGTAAGAGATATTCTTGCTCTACAACAATTAACAGTCAAACAATTCAAGAAGAAAGCAACTTTATTAGCATATATTTACAACGGTAATAAAGTAGAAGCAGAAAAACGATTAACGCCTTATAAAGAAAGTTTAGGAGATTGCTTTGAATACTATGAAGAGCATTCAAAGACTATGGGTATTATTATTGAAGAAGGAACAGACGACACAGAAAACTATATTGGAGAAGAGAACCTTGACGAAAACATTAGAAGAATAGCAGAGACCCTCCAAAAAGAAAGCAACATAGTAGAGAACTACTTTAAAATCTGTTGCTAAATATTAAAATATAATAATAATGTATAATATGCTTCCTTTAGAAATAGAAGAATTAATTATGAAATATAGAGGTAATATTCAACCGCCTCATTTTTTTATTTACAGTCATTACCTTAAAATTCAAAAACTTCACGAGGAGATTAGGGAAATAGAAAAATACTTTGAAAGGTGTGAAGATGAGATGTTTGCAACTTGGTATTGCGGAGATTACCACGACTTTGGAGCAGGGTATATGCCTTCTTCAGGTTGGGACTTAGCAGGAAACTGCTTTCCTCACGAACTTAGAGGAGGGAACTGGGACATAGCAGGGAATTATGTAGAATAAAAATATCACCTTATAGTAAATGATTTCTTCTAATCAAAGAAGAAGAAATAATAACAGAAATCAAAGAAGAAGAAGAAAAGAAAGACGAGAGTGGTTAAAGAAACAAGAAATAGAAGAAATCACGCAGAAGCAATTACCTCTTTTAGCAGAGGAGAAAGCCCCTGTAAAGGAAACTTCTTTTTGGTGGTGGCTGGGTTATTAGCACCGAGAGGAGTATTCACAAACCTTTTCAAAGCAGAAGTAGGTATATAACAGTAGTCATTGCTTTCTACTTTACCTCTATCACACCTACCTCCTTTGTTCGTGCGGAAAGAAGAAACCGTTTCAGGTGTGATTTCTATCCAAACAACTCCGTCATAAAAACTAAATACACAATAACCTTTTTTATTCTCCTTCAATAAGTAGTCTATTTTACTTTTTGAAATCATCGTATCAGGGTAAGAATGTAGGGAACATCTCCTACTTTTTAATTCCACATTACAATTATCACCTACATAATCACATATAGCATACATATTTTTACTACAAGTAAGAGTAGCGTCAAATTCATTACGAATAAGTGGTAAAACCAGTTCTTCCTTAACTTTTCCATAATGATAATCTTTATTAAATTTATTGGCGTTCATATAATATATAGTAGATATTTTTATTTTCAAGGATTAACGAGCCTACTCTTACTCCAAGTATTTAGTGTTTCTTTAGAAGTAAATTTCTTACCTAAAAAGCAATCACAAAAACCTTCATATCCTACCTTTTCAACCAGTAAATCATATCCTTCCTCTCTGCAAATAACTCCTACAATATTATCTTTATCTCTACAACTAACACTATATTTACTAAAGAAGTCTTCCTCTGCCTGAGAAACTTCTTCCTCCTGAGAAACTTCTTCCTCCTGAGAAACTTCTTCTACCTTCAAAGTTATTGTCTGTTCTTCCATTATATTATTAGAGTAGAAAATAAATATCTACTTATATTATAAATGAATGAATATGTTATACCTACAGACAAACTACTATTAGGGGGACATCTTGCTTTAGGGACTTCTGTGTCTATTGAGACTGCTTCTAATCTACACGGTATAGACTTTCCTGATACAGTAAAGTTTGCTAAAACATCTATTCACGAAAATGGAATAAGTAGTGATACATACGGACGTGAGACAGGAGAATTATGGGCTATAGCAGGTGCTAATTCAGTAGAAATACTAAAGACTTTAGACTTAGGAGGTAATTCGTTGTCTAACGTAGGAGGTATAACACTACCTCAAGCAACTTTAAATAATATAAGTATAACTACTTCTCAAGTGTCTTCTCAAAACTATAACGGACAAAATTTAGAACACGAATTAGATGCTTTAACAACAGCACAAAATACTATATTAGCACGAACTCAAGGACTAACCACTAATAAAATAATGAAGTCTAATGGAAGTGGTATTTTAGCAGTTTCTTCTTTAACAGAAGCAAATGTTAATACACTTTCAGGGAACGAAACCGTAAGTGGTAATAAAACTCATAGCGGAGATATAACTATTAGCGACCTGACTGCTTCTAAGTTAGTATTAACTGATGGTAATAAAAAGTTAGTAAGCGGTTTAGCAGAAACAGACCTATTTAGGTTAGGAGTAACCTCTAACCAGTTTGTAGGAGCGGATACTGCTACTGTCTTTGCTATGACGCAAAGCAGTAATGAAAGTTATGCTACTACTTTTTTAAGAATGTCGTGTGGTTCTTCGTCTGCTACAGAGATGGGGTTGCAAATAACAAATAATACACAATCCTTAAATTTTACAGATAGTATTAACCTAAAAAATTTAAATGGAGACGCTATAATAGGACAAGTAAAAAATGATGGTATAAACATCGTAAGCGGTAAAACCTACCAAATAAACGGCTCACAATTAAATTTTAATAATTTAGCAGGTTCAGTAGCAGACAATCAATTATCCTCTAACATACCATTAAAAAATGCTGATACACTACAATCTAAAGCAGGAGAACTGGTGAATACATATAGAACCGTAAGCAATACTAATGGCGATAATACTGCTTTAGTAATAGATAAAAGAAACACAAGCGGGGCTACTATATACTCTAATGATATAACTGCTTATAATTCAGGAACGTTCGTATTCAATACTACTGCTACAACAGGGTATAGATTTAATATTAATGGAACAAATACCCTTACCATAGATGAAAATGATGTAAATATAAAAGCGGGTATGAATTATCAAATAGACGGAGACGATTTAAATTTTAGTGATTTAGCGGGGACTGCTTCTACGGGTCAAATACCTTCTTTAGCAAGTAGTAAAATTACCTCAGGAACTTTAGATGTAGCACGAATACCTTCTCTTCCAGCATCACAATTAACAAGCGGAACAATAGCAGATGCGAGACTACCTACTACTTTATTAAAGACTACTACCGCTGAAACTATTATAAATACAGGTGCTACGGGTGGGACTAATTTACACGTTAGACATTCCTCAAACTTTCAAGGAAACCCTTCTATATCAGTAGAAGACTATAACGCTACAGGCTCACAACTTCAAGCAGGAACTTTAACATTAGACAGTGATGATGTAGCAATTAAAAATAGCGACAGTGATGGAGGTGTATCATTCTTCAATAATAATACTACTTTCTTGGGTAGATTAGATAATACAGGAATGAATATTAAAAGCGGTCTATCCTATAAAGTAGATGGAGTGGCTTTAGCAGTATTATCCTCCTCTTCACAGACTATAAATGGGTTTAAAACTTTTAGTAGTGGTATTAGTTCGGCGAACCAAACTACTATAACAGGGACTTGCACTTTAGACGCTAATACTACTGTATCAGCAGGACGAACGACTGCTCTTAAAGCAACAGAGGTAGTAGGAAATTTAACTACGAGTAGCGGTAATGTGGATATTACTGGAAATGTAGGAATAGATGGAAATTTAGTTATGGATACAGGACACGACATAACTAAAACGGGAGATAGTGCTGGAGGAGTATTTGCCCGTCTCGTATCATTAGAGACTTCATACCGACTAAAGCATATTGCTCCTAATTTAGTAGTTAGTAGTTCCTATGTAATGTATATGAAATTTTGGTCTCTACCTATGAATTCAGGATACGCTAATAATGATATGATTATGGGACAGGGACATACGACTACTCCTCAAACAAAGAAATACAATAACCACTATCAAACCGTATTTGATGGAACTGTAGGAACGGACTTAACAGATTTTACACGAACTCAAAGTAGTGTATCGGGAAGTGCTTATAGTATAGATATAACCGCTCCATCAAGTTATTACTCACCATCAGGACAAACCTTAACAAACTTAATTATTAATGGAACTGGTTATATTAACTGGGGACACTCGTCATTTCCTTCTTCTATAAGAGGTAAATATAACAAAATGATAAGAATAGGACACTACATTAATGATGCTGTAAGGATTACCATAGACGGACAACCTATTGTATGGTCTAAATATACATTTAGTCAAAGTATATCAGGAACAGGAAACGACAACTTTAATAGTGTGTGCGTGGTTCGTGGAGATGTTAGTGCTATTGAGGTCATATATATGGCGGGAGCAGGAAGTAATTATCTAACACTACAATTTAATGTTATGGGGGCGTGGGACTAAAATGTAAAGTAGAAATATTTTTTTCTATCCTTATATTATAATAATGCCCCTACTTCATTTAAAACTATTGCCTATTGCTGAAGGAAGTAATGTATGTGAAGTTCAACTACCTCACGAAATTAGAAGTCAAGTCTTCAAATATAAGAAGTCATTGATTAGCGTAATACCTGATGAGAATAACAGTGCTGACGCCGATGGAGATGGAGATGTTAAAGATATGTTTCCTGAAGGCTGTGTTATGATTGATTTTGATTTTTTCACGGGATATGAGATTACTTCTAATGTAGGAGGAGGAGGACTACTTCCTGTAGTATGTAAAGCATCAGCAGGTCAATACTCAGCCTCAAACTCAACAGAAGCACGAAGAATGGATATGGAAGCAGATTACCACATCAACCTCAAAGCAGAAGAAATACCTTCTAAGTTTAGGTGTAAGGTTCTTAAAGCAGATGGACGAACTCCTCAACCTTTCACCCTTAAGACCTTAGGCTCACAGACAAACGCCGAAACGGGATATGCAAGACAGATAGACCTATTTTTTGAATACGAAACTAATAATTTATTTTTCTAACTAATAGTATATAAGATGGTATTCACAATCACAAGAGAGAATTACCTTAGAAAGTTTAACCAAGAAATAGAAGTATCTACTGGAACACAAAAGCAAGGAACTTTTACTTCTTTAGTAGATGATAGATATGAAGGTGGAAACGCTATGCCTGAAGGAATACCTCAATTAAAAAGTAGTGACTATGATGGGTATGACGACGATATTGATAATTTAATAATACAACATACAGAACCAGTAATACGTCATAATAGAAGAGGTGTTCCTGAAGAAGGTTTAGGGTCTCAGTCAGTTAGACAAGGAGAAACCACTTTGTTAGAAGATACTACTTTAAGCACAGGTAAAAGACATAGACCACCTCGTCCTGAAGCAGAAACTTTAAACAACGGACTACATTTACAAACACTACAGGAGGAAAGTTTAGACCGTCCTTTTGATGATACGAAAGAAGCACCTGACCCTAAAGTAGAATATCCGCTTCTCCTAACAAAAGAAGAACTTTTAAAAATGGAGAACTACTCACAACTGGCTTACGAAAGGGAATTAGACGACACCTTAGAAGAGTATGATACTACTATTATTAGAGGAGTTAATACTACTATAGAAGGACAACAAATAAGAGGAGGAGATACTAATATATATACTAATGCTATATGTAGAGTATTTCTACTTCCTGAGAAGATAATCTTTGCTTTCAAAGGAACTGATTTTCCATTCAGTAGTGATACTTTGATGGGGGACATATTAAGCGACCTACAAGTAAAAGTAGATAATCTTACTACTATGGGAGGGATAGATGGTAAAGTTCCTTATGACGAATTAGGTATAGTTCATCAAGGGTTTAACCGCTTTGTAGATAGTCTTTTTCCACAAATATTAAAACAATTAGAGCAGTATCCTAATAAATCACCTATTTTCTTAGGACACTCACTTGGTGCGATTTCTGCTTTAATAGCAGGTTATAGACTATACTTAGAGACAGGAATAAAAGTAGAAAGGATATACCAGTTTGGAAGTCCTATGGGTATTACTACTTTTGGAAGTATAGGAAACATTTTAGACATAGTTAATGTTATTCACACTCACGATGTAGTGCCTAATTTTATGAGTATATTTAAGCATCACGGGACTAAAATAGTAATAGATATACACAACAATTATAAAATATACCAAGGAGGAGAATACTTACCTTTTATATACAGAGAACCCGATACAACCAAAGCATATATGGTAAGGAAAAATTTTAATATAAAAGATATAAGTTGGGACAACTACTTTCAAGGTAGAGGTTCTGCTTTTACTTCCTTCTTTAATATAGCAGAAAACGTAAGAAGTCTTTGGACTGGACTATCTTATCCTCTTATGAAGAAAGGTAGAGATAGAGCATATCAAGTAGCAACAGAATGGGGTGGAATTTTCGCTCATACCAAATACAAAGAACACATTGAGAATGCATTACCCGATGAAATACTGCTTCCTTCTTTTGACTTAGACAGAGATATAAGAGAAGTGTTTAGGAAAAAAGGAGATGTAGTAGAATATGCTCCTAATCCAAAAAGTAGTTATAAATACTCTCCTATAGACGAAATTTATACTAAGAATAAGGAATACATTACTTCTCACGACGAACATCATATTTATAAAGATAAAACTACTAATGAGATTAGTATTATTAACCAACGACAAGGACAAATGAAAAGCAGACCACTTTCTTTAGCAAACAACAAACCTTTAGGATTTTACTTCTATAAGAATGAGGAAGACATTCAAAATAAAGTAGTTATGTTTAAAGTTTAAAGTTTAAAATCTCAAAATTTTTTTTCTCACCGTATATTATAATATGTCTAACGTGCTAATTAACTCCAACCAAAACTCCGCTCTTGTAGCAACTATTCTTGAAAGCAGTAATGCTATTAAGAACCCCTTTGTCTATGCTGAAGACAATATCATTCCTCCTCATTCAGTTCAGTTTATTGCTGTTCCTCCTGTAAATCCTTCTCAGTTAGTAATGAGTGGAACGCTGGACTACGACCTTCCAAAGAACGGTTTGATTAGACGTATTTATGTAGATGCTTCTTTTACTAAGACTAACGGTGCTGACGGTTTCGTCACGACTGGTTTCTTATTTAACTTTGAGAGTATTGAACTGCTTTCCTCAGGACGCCGTATTTGCCTACTTACCACAGAAGGTATGGCGGCGATTGCTTCTGCTATGCCTGACTATGTGCGACGTGCTTATGAACGTAGTTTCCATATGGGTAAATCTACTTCTCCTACTGCTACTGATTTGAATGTAGATAAAGTATGCTTTCCTATTGATATGTTCTTTAGTGAAGGAGACCGCTACGCTCTCAATACTGCTTTCACAGAACCCCTCCGTATCCGTATCAAACTTGGAAACGGTAATAACTCCAACGACGGTGGAGCAGTCAAACCTCACTCTATTACTCAATGCAATCTTCAGGTGGAATTTAGGGAACTTCCTAACAACTACACTGATGCTTTAATTGAGGAAAATTATGGTGATGGTATGCTTACTCAGTTAATTAAGAATTACACCTATGAAACTCCTAAGGCTTACACGGGGACTGCTACTGCTACAGAATTCCAGAAAATTACAGTGGATTTAAAGGAGAACGGTGCTGTGAAAGCCCTCTATGTTATGTGCTATATGCCTCACGATGCTGACCTTGCTGTAGCAAAAGTGAGACAGAGCGACCAGTTTGTTGCTATTGATAGTGTTAAACTAACTGCTTCAGGACAGACTATTATGGACGTTCCTGCTGAACTACTTTACAGGTGGGGAAAGACTAAAGACGGTTATGAGCGGTGTTATTCTACTTCTACTGCTTTGACTGATGTAGGTGGTGTATTAGGAAGTAGTTTAGAGAATGTTCTTAAACTGGACTTTGGTATTGGTGGTGATAATTGTAGCAACGTCATCTCCTTTAGGGAACTTTCTAATCCTCAGTTAGAGATTACTTTGAAGCCTACACAGACTACTACTCCTCTTAACAGTCAGGGACACGGTCTCGCTCAGCACGCTGGTGAAATTTGTCGTTGTCAAGTAGTCTATGAAGTCCAGCAATTAATGACTACTCAAAGTAGCACTGGACGCATTAACCTCTCACTTTCCAATTAAGAAAATAATAGTAATATATATGTTCTTCCAAAAAGAAAGAAATGATAATTATTCTACTCCTGTAAGTTATTTGAAAGTAATTGAACCCTTCATACCAAAGCAGTATATAATAAATGACCCTTTTTTCTTTGACGGTCTTGTTAAAGAAAATTGGAAAGAAGTAAATCGTGAAATCATACACGAGAATAAGGACTTTTTTACAACTACTCATAAAGGAGATGTCTTTGTATCTAATCCTCCTTTTAGCAATTTGAAAGATATTTTCATTAAACTTTTTGAAGTAGGAAAACCTTTCATTTTACTCTTACCAATACAAAAAATAGCACAACTTAAAATTCAAAGAGTTATTAAGGATAAACACCTACAAATGATAGTCTCACCTATCTATAAAGGGTTCATAAATAGTAGTGGAGAACAGACCCGATGTTCCTCACAATATTTTTCATATGTCTGCTGGAAAATGAATTTAGAACGTGATTTAATATTTATATAATTGAGTTTGATTAACATATATTTAAAAATAAACTCTCTATATAATAAAATGGTTGCACGAAAATATTTACCAAAATGGGAACTAACTCATACTAACCCTGAAGGAGGAGCAACTACAAAAGAATATTTTTCTATTACAGAAATAGTAAGGGATTATCCTGAATTAGATAGACAAGTAATTTACCGCATTAGAAAGAAGTTATATACTGCTACTAATAGTAAAGGTAATAGCAATAAAGCATTTGAAAAGTATCGTCATTATTCTATAAAAGAAATCACGGGGTATAAATTACTGGTTCATAGAGAAGTAATTAGAGATGATAGTGTTAATCCTCAGGAGTAGGAATAAGGTTCTATTCCAGTATTCACATAAAAATCATAATCTACTTTGGTGTAGAGAAATCTATCACTACCTTTATAGTTCTTATATAACCACCTTTGATAATTAGATATAAGAGGCTTCTTTTTATTCCTCCAAAAGGACTTCATTGCTCTATTAATTTTACCTACTAACTTAGGGTCAATCTCTACTTTTTTAGGTTGTTCTTTCCAATATTTTTCTACTAATTTAACCGTCAAGTTAATAATTACTTGTCTTCTTACAACAAATTTACAGATGTAATCATCTACTAATTTGTTCTTCTCTGCTTCTACTTTCATACGGTAGTGTTGTTTATTGTATCTTTCTAAACAACTGTAGGCGTTTCTAACCTCTTTTATTCTTTTTAAAAATCTCTTATCTTTATTGATAAGGGTATGTATAACTGCTGGTTCTATATGGGTCATTAGGGGTCTATTTTTTGATGGACGGAATGTCGTAGATTGAGATTTTGCACTCATTATGTTAATTATACTTATATATTATTTAATTTAATAATTGAAATGAATTTAAACATTAAGGAATGTATAATAAACATAATGAGTGGAAATGGAAAAATTAAAACCTCATCTAATACTAATATGCCTAAAATGACTAAAAAGACATTTGAGGTATTGAGGAATTATGGTGATAATGGAAGACCTTACCCTGACGGCTTCTTTAATGCTAATTGGCTGGACTATCCTCCATTAGCAGGTAGGGCTACTATAGAACTGAGTGATATTCAAACCCCTGAATTTACCGCTCATATAGAAGCCCGTGGTTATGAGAACACTCTTGAAGGTATGTTTAGGTATTTCTTTGATAGAAGGAAATTAGACCTTACGGCGAGAAGGGAATTTAATACTACTCGTAGAGCATACACCGCTACAACGAGAACTAACCTTAGTAAATTAGTAAGTAAAGAAATTACAGAACTGGTTATTGATGTAGGTAAATTACGAGAAGAAGGAGAATTAAATATAGGAAACATTATTAACCTTCTTGTAGGAGCAGGTCGTGTAATGCTTTCGTGGTCTGCTACTGTTACGGGACAAGCAACTTACAGACCTTTAAATGAACGTAATTTAAGCCTGTTTGCTAGTATTGATTGGGAAGAAGACAACGCTGACTATACTACTACTAACGACAGTGATGATGCTATACTTACTGCTATTCAAACACATCGGTTTCTAACCGTTAGACTACATAAGAATGTAGCAGTCAAGAAGGGAGAAGTTGTGGTAGATGTAGGAAATGACGATACTGGTTTAAACCAAGGTTTATGGTTTAAATATACTACTAAATTTCCTCAAACGGATTTGGAAATATTAGGTGTGTTCCACAGAGTTCCAAAGAAGTATGAGGACAACTGCTTTATTCACGCTTCTAAAGTTCTTGGAGTAAAACCTCATCATTTAGAGCATATGAAGCAGTTCGTTAAAAGTAGAGGTATTCCTATGAAAAATATTGTAAAAGTAGCAGATGCTTTACCTGACTATACCTTTATTATTCACCGCCCTAACATCTCCAAAACTGGAAGATTTAGTAGTGGAAATAAAAGATACGGTTCAGGAGAAGTAGAAATTCATATGGTTCTTTACGACGACCATTACTTTCCATATATAGACGTTCCTTATACTAAATATAGTTTAACTAATTGGCGTGAGTTCCACGACTGGGACGACGAGCAAAGAAAATACATTCCTAATAGAGCAGACTGGAGAACCTTACGTCCTAACGGAAAGAGTAAGTATGGTGTGCTTAAGTCTAAACCTGCTCCTGCTGGTGCTACTATTAATAGTATGATGTTAGTCAAAACATTAGTGCTAAATGAAGAAGTATGTTTAGACAAAATTCCACACGAAAGGTTGCTTCACACACAGTTCTATGATAGAAGCGCTGAAATTAAACGACTGCAAACCAGCGACAAAAATTTTAAATGTAATACTGAATACAGGGAGAAGAGATGGGGTTCTACTGATGCTCCTGAGGAAGAGGAAGAGGAAGAGAAAGAAGAAAAAGAAGAACCTCTACCTACTCTTAATGTATTCTTTGATATAGAAACCAATACCCGCTTTGAGAGGTGGGATATTACTCACAAAGATGGGGATACTGCTGAAACTCAAAGAACTCTACTTCACCAACCATACTGTCTTTCCTACTATACTGATGGTGGTATAAATAAAATGAAGAAAGTATTTACTATTAAACGTCAAGGAGCAAACGACGACATAGGTAAAATATTCCTTAATTTATTACATTCCTTCTATGCGGGTAAATACAAAGTTAAACTCATAGCACATAACGCTGGTTATGACTTCCGCTTTA
>TARA_R110002153_G_scaffold114247_1_pt1 | contig 11829 bp, 12 predicted proteins | sample TARA_R110002153 | Tara Oceans TARA_R110002153 (sample SAMEA4398193) | marine metagenome | biome: Polar Biome; feature: [SRF] surface water layer (ENVO:00010504); material: water (ENVO:00002006), including particulate matter (ENVO:01000060) such as... | depth 5 m
GTGGACCAAGTAAACCCTGTGGACCAATTACCCCTTGTACGCCAATCGGACCGTGTGGACCAATATCGCCTTTAGGACCGAGTAAACCTTGTGGACCAATATCGCCTGTAATCCCTTGGACTCCGCGGATACCCTGATCGCCTTTAAGCCCCTGAATGCCAGGTAGACCTATGTCACCTTTAGCACCAGCATCACCCTTTTCTCCACGTGCTCCACCACTTGGCCCAAGCAAGCCCATAGGACCTTGGGGGCCTTGCTTCCCCTGATCGCCTTTTACACCCTGACCTCCGGCGCTGCCTTTAGGTCCAGGTGTAGCTTCGAACGTCCTAGTAATTTCTTCAAGGTGATCTACCTTTTCTAAGAGAGGCTCTATTCGCTTATTTAACTTTTTGTATACTGCAGAGGTGAACGCAATATTAATATTATCACTTTTTGGCATAATAGTATTTATTCGTCTAATAACTTAGTCATGACAGCGATTTGCGCGATGTCGGATTCTTTCAATACAGTATCAGACTCTACAACGCTATCTTCTGCAATAGTAATATCTTCTTCAGGTGTTTGCAGCGATTCAAGATCAAGATCCATATCGTCTTCATCTTCACCGCTGCCCTCTTCTTCAATTTCTACATCTAAACGATCGATATCTTCATCTGATTGTTTTAGAATAACCTGACGGACATACTTATTAGAAACGTATTTACCAACAAGATCTTCCATCTGACTAGCCATTTCTAAACGTTCTCTTAAAATTTCAAACTCTTTAAGTTCTGAGAAATAGTTATCTTCGAGAAAGTTAATATTGATCTTTTCTTCAATCTCGCTCCAATCACTTTCTGTAATAACACCTTTAAGGATAAGCTGAATACGGAGAGCATCGATAATCATATAAGAGAATTTCTTACGTAGACGATCAACAAACTTTTGAAACTTAACTTCCTCGCGTGATATCTCACTCGCCCGCCCAATACTGAATGAACTTTCTTGTTCTAAACGTGCGACTGGAACGTTAAGTGCGCGGTAAAGCTTCTTCTGGAAGAATACCACATCTTCAATTTGGCCAAGGTTTTCACCACCACCCAATGTCGTAATTTCTGTACCACGGCCACCTTCTCTACGTGGAAGATAAAAATCTTCGAGCATAGACATGTGTTTACGGTCATCCGCCACTTCACCAGTTGAAGCATCATATACCATCTTGTTACGATAGCGCGATACGACCTGTTGAAGGTACTCTTCTGCTTTACCCTTTGGTAAATTACCTACATCGATATAGAAGATTCTGCGTTCAGGAGCACGAGATACACGGTAGACAACCAATGAGTCTTCCATATAACGAAGTTGATTTACCAACTTCATCGCTTTGTGCAAGTGACTAATGCCACGAACTTTGCCAGCATCGAATAAACCTGAATTCACTTGGATGATCGCGTCTGTGGCGAATTTAATCCCCTGTGTTTGTTCCTGCGCGGTGTTAATACTTGGAGAATACAAATAATATTCATCCTTCAATCTTTCGTATTCTACTTTAGTTTGTGGATCCGTTACCTTTTCGATCTCTTTAACTTTACTAATGTGTGTAGATTCGATGGGACGTAACTCGACAATACCACGCTGTGGGTTTTTATCGTCGATGATTACGTGAAAATAGAGTTTACCATCGATGTACCAATTACGGAAATAATCAGCAGACCTATGGTTAAACTTATAGAGTTGTAATACTTTATTGAACTCTTCTGTAATTTGTTTTCTTACTTTTTCAGGCTGGTTTAAATCTTCTGTGATCAATTCAACCGGTGCCGAAACATCTCCTGAAGCAATTGCACCATCAACAATATCTGAAATCGCGGCATCGCACTCAGGCTGTAATGATGCTTCTCTATATTTAGTAATTAGTTCGTGATCCGAAACAGTGTTGGTACCTTCCAAATCAACATACTGCCCGTAGTAACCTCCACCAACAGTAACGGTTGCACCGCCATCGTCATTAATTTTAGGTATGGGCGAGATTATTTTCTCTTCAGCGGCTTTGTGCTGACTAGAAACCTTCTTATTAATTTCGTATCCGAATAATTGCATATTATTATTTATATCACAATAAGCAGAGGGTTTGGACCTCTGCCTATTGGATACTCTATCTATTTAATTGAAACTACGAAGTCGTATTTGACTCCCAGTATTGATATGCGAATTCAACAGTGAATTCTTCAATTGTATCTGCGCTATCATTACTCACATCAATCGGTGAGATGTTAACAGGATATGCTCCGCGAATTTCGTATGTCTTAGTAGTTGCACCTGCTTTATCAAGCTGTTCAACTCCCATGTCTGTCATATAATCCGCAGGGTTTGTAAGTCCACCATTTGATACGTGCTCGTTGATCCCGTTTGACCAACGCTCAAATGCGTCTCTAACTTCCATACCAGTATCATTTATAATCGTTACTGTCCAATTTTCGAAGACACGATCACCAGCTATTTTAAGCTGACGTCCTCGGAATGGAATATCGATTTGACCAATAGTACTGCCTGGTAGTTGAGCGGCTTTGCACATGAATTGTGCTAATTCGCTATTACCTGCGGCGTACGCTGGAAATGTAATAGTAGCTTTAAAAAGATTAGCTCTCGCTCCTCCTCCAATTAATTTCGATTTAAAATCGTCTACAGTTGCCATAATAGTTTTTTCCTTTCTAGTTTAGTTACCTGTACCAACGATCTCAGAAAACTCAACACCAGTGCGTGTAGCAACAAAGTTGAGTGTAATGAAATTGATTGAACGAGCTGGTTTAATATAAATATCCGCAACAAATCGATTTGTATCAATAATCTCACCTGTGTTATTTGTTTCGTCACAAACAACAAGGAAGTCAGTAATACCACGACGACCTTTAACATCCCTTAGGAATGGTTCGGTCATGTTACGGAACATCGCACGAGTAAACTCGTCGTTCAACTCAAAGAGTTGATACTTAGATGCGGTTGAAATTGCTTTTTCTAAAACAATGAAGAGTCTGCGTACGTTAATTCGATCAAACGCTGAAGGTTTACTTTGCGCTGTCTTATCACCGAAAAGTAGAATTCCTTGTCCAGGCTGAGCGATGATTGGATTTACACCAGCTTTATAGAGCTTATCACGATCTGCTTTCTTAGGGTTGTACTTAAGCTTTGTTACGCCTAATAGATTTCCACGATTATAGCCAGCAGGTGAGAACCAAGGATCATTGGTGTCATCTGTTCTAGCACAAAGGCCAGCGATGTGGCCACTTGCAGGAATATACATATACTCGTCGTTATACTTATTGTAGACGTATACCGCAGTGCTGTCCATCACGAGATAAGAGTTATTGAAACTCAAATCACCAATAGCTTCCATAGCGGTGTCTGCTGTAGTATCTGGAGAAACAAATCCTACACAATCTTTACGAGCGGTTCCACAGATTCGTTCAATCTCTTGTTGAACTGTTGTATCTGTATTGAATTGCTCTGCAAACATTAGATTGATATCAATCTCTTCAGGATTTTCGAATACGGCGAGTGCTGATACAACATCCGCGGCAACACCTGTTCCATCTACTCCAGCTTGAAACGGGAAGTCTAAAAGAGCATTTGTGCCTGCGACTGTGTTATCATTACCAACACCAACGACGGTGATCGCTAAATCAGCACCGCCTCCGCCGCCAATGTTGGCGTCAGTGATAGTAATAATATCGCCAATAGCATAACCATAGCCCTGATGATTGATGTCCTGTGAATTATCTACGGCGTATCCGCCTTCAATCAGTGTCATGACAGCAGTTGCTGCCCCACTTGCATCAACAGTAACATCAAAGGATGCACCAGCGCCGTCACCACTAGAAGTGACACCTGGAGTAACGCCATCAATAAGCCAACCATAGACACCTGCAGTGCGTGCAGCGTCGAGATTGCCCATAGTAAAGTCCCAAATGCGTGTGCTGTTGGTGTTATTAAAGAAATTAGCATCGCCTGAAGCACCTGAATCGCCGGGCTGCGCCGTTTGATTTATTGTGCTCCCTAACCAAAATGATTTAAACACTGCTTCGTTGACATAGATATAGTTGGAATCGCGGTTAATTACAGTCTTATAGTAGTTTGATCCGCCATCCTTTACTGCATCTGAGTAAAGCGATAAGCCTTCAAATATTTCTAATACTGTGTTTTTAACACCAGTGACTAATCCGCCTACATCGACAATCGCGACGTGCACCTCGTCATAGGTTTGTGTGCCGGTTGTTTGACCCGATAGCGCTACGTTGGTTGCCCAATCTGTAGTTTTAGCAGGGCCACTAACAACACTATTTAAATCAGACAGTGAAAATTCACCTGGTATTTCGGTGCCATCTGTCCAATCAAAGTTTTTAACTTGAAAATTTGCAACAAGAACTTTAATACTGTTACCCAAAGCTCCTGGGTAACGCGCGTAAAACGATTCACCGTTGTCACCGCCAGAGGCCACAGCAGGAAATACGATTCCATCAAAGGTGTCTTTATTACCGATGTATGTAGAACCGTATGCTTCTGATGCTAATCCATAAGCGCCACCGCCAGCATTTCTTGCTGTTGCTGGTACTGCTCTGGATACTTCGAGCGCGTTAGTGTATTTTAAAAAGCTAGATGCCTGTAAAAAAGGTTTGTAGTTATCTGCACTCGATGTAGGTACACCGTAAGCGTTTGATAACTCCTTTTCTGAAGAAACTAATTGTGTTTCTCCTACTGGGCCCCAACTGAAGTGACCTGCAAATGCACCAATAGAGGTGGACACTGCCGGAATCACGTTTGTCAAGTCAATTTCTTTAACTTGAACTCCTGGAGATACTTGAAATCCCATAGTTGTTTCCTTTCAATATAGATTTAATTAATAAGTAGAGCATAATAAGAAGAATGTTTCAATAATTCTATTTATAACTATTATGATTTACAGATTGTTCCAAGTGTCCATCTCCTTTTGCATCTGTTCATACGCACCAGTATTGTTATTGCCGTCTTCAATTACTCCAAATGGAGGAATATCGTCTTCAATCTGTTTCATCTTTTCTGCAAATAGTAGATCTTTCAAATCTATAGTTGATATATCACCAAACGCTTCAGAGGAAACAAACCAAGCAAACATGACTAAGTTCATAACTAAGTCATCATGATTTCCTTGCGCTGCTTCATAGGAAGAACCTTTTACTTCAAAGGTTGATAGCTCGTCAATCGTATCAGGATCGGCAATCTTCAATTTGCCCATTTCGAGCAAATCCTTTAGATTGGAACACCCTATCCGTTTAACTCGTTTTGTCATTGTAACACCGACGCCACCTTTCTTTACTGAAGATTCTACAAATGTGTTTTCGTATTCATATTCATAATACACATCATTGCACACCACTTGACCTACATCGTTACTTTCAATGATAACCAAAGCTTCGTTGTAGTGTCTTGCGGTGCGGACAATTACATCAGGGAAAATCATTGGCGATATCATATTATCGCGGTATGTAACAACCTGTTCAAACTGTCCTTCGGTTATATCTATAATGGTGAATGTTGAATAGTCTTGTCCTCGACCCTTTGAAACGTCAACACACATTATGTATGTATGATCAACCTTCGGTGCTACGTAATACGTAACATTTCTATCCATCTTAATAGGAGGCATTGGGTTTAGGGAAAGCAAACAGTTAGAAGTAATTAGGGTATTAGCTGTGCCTAAAAAGTTATTGCCGTACTCTTGTTCGAACTGTAGCTCTGAAGTATTTGCAACAGTTTGTTTTTTCCACGCCTCGTCTCGTCCTGGAACATCGTACCAATCTACTCGCGAAGATTTAAATTCGTTAATCTTCTTCTGAGATCCTTCCCAAAGTTTATAGAACATGTTGCCTACACCATTCGCGGTAGACGTGATGATTACCTTTGTTTCATTACCGGCCGAGATAACAGGATACGTAGATGTATAGAATTCAGCATCTCTTTCGACGAAAGCAAACTCGTCAAGAAACAATAGATCAATCGATAGACCACGAATAGAACTACCCGATGTGGCCGCAGCAACGATCTTCGCGTTATTACCAAATGTAATATTACCTTTGTTCAATTCTTTACAACCAGGCTGCAGAAAGAATGGTAAATTCTCAAGCGCTAGAGTAATACGACCAAGCATCTCACGGGCAGTAGCTCCTTTATTCGCAAGAATCGCAATAGTTTTTTCAGGATTAAAGATCGCATACCACAGAATATAAATAACCGTAGTGATAGATTTACCTGACTGACGACAGGCAAGAACAATATTAAATCGATTTTCGTTAAAGGACTTAAAGAGTGTTTTCTGGTAAGGATACGGTTTAAAGTCGATTAGACCTTTACTCGGTGCAATAACCTTAATATACTTCTCAGCGAAGTACATAGGACTACTCATACACTTCATGTATTCGTCTATCTCTTCCTTTGTGAAGTTCTGCGCTACGCCATTCCCTTTGACGAGCTGATTGCCCATATAAAAATCCGTCATAGTATAATTTATACGTCTGTTACGTCCTTAATGTCTTTCGTCTTCAAGAACTTTTGCAACTCTGCGGTAGATCCCACAAAGATTGAGTTGTTTGTTGTATCGTTACTCCGCGGTCTTTCTTTCTCTTGAGTAATATCTTTACGCACCTTCTGTAGCTTAATCAGATCTTGTGACATCTGACTCGTGTCTTTAATCATATTGGATAGAACTTCAAAGGCTCGCGGGTGTTCCGACTCAGCGGCCAAAGCCATCATCTGCTCAATCGCTTCTGATGATTGACCAATAAGTTCTTTCATCTTATTCCGAGAATAATTTATATCTTTCTCGGTGTCATTAATTATCTGACCTCTATCAACTTCTGTTTTAGGTTTTTCTACGATTGAAAGATTTTTTTCGAGTGCATCAAGTATTTCATTTTTATGCGTCATGATCAAAGCCAAATGTGGTTGTAATAGTGTCCGTGCCGTCGAGTGGAGGCTCATCGTTAGCATCCACCGCACTCCGCACGTTTTCTTCTCCGTATGGTTTATTGGTTTTTAACGTAGCACGATTTTCAGTATCGCTGTAAAAGAATGTGTCGACTGCTCGGATAATCTTACCTTCACTTACACCACCGACGAACCGCACTTTCATGTTAAAATCGAGAGTATAAATAAGCGTACGGCGGGTCTGAAAATCTCCTTCGTAATCATCTTGAATTGAGGTGCCAGTTAATACAATAGGGACATCAGTAACAGTTCCAGGACCTTCCATGTCTTTTACCGCGATGGTGTAATCTGGTGCAAACGTCGGAAGAATTTGTTCAAAGATTTGTAACGCATCATCCTGATTCTTCGCGTAAATATTTAACTGCATCGAGAGTGTGTACGGAACACTTTGATTTACAACATTGGTTTTAGTGGTTTCACCTGAGATAGGCAAACACCTTTTGTTCAATTTGTTTAGTCTTGAGGTGGTATCAAAATCGATAGATGTAATCTCAAAGCTCATGCGAGGAAGCTTGATCGCGATACTTTTATCAGTAGCAGCGTCCGCGTCAGATTGTATTCGAGCAAGGAATTTCTTCCTTGGCCCATAAGCAATAGGGACACGCGTTTCGCCAGTGCCCTGTCGTACTATCTTGATGTTGTTAAAGATAGTCCCAAAAACAGCGACCGCCTTTTTCAGCGTTTGGTTATAAAAGTGTTTTCCGTTTAACATATTATGTTATTACATCTGGCATACCAAATGGGCTGGTTTCTGTGAAGTCGATAAAATTATTACCGACTGTTTCAAAGTCAACGTTATCAGCGTAAGGATCGTTGTTATCAATCGCGTTGAATGCATCAGTCGATTGAATTATGTATGAAGCGCCTGACGCTGCACCAATAATGTTTCCTGGTGCGGCTTGTCCGTTGTAAGTTAAGGCAGTGCCATTGAAGACCAGTGGCTGCTCGTTGAAAAGGATTACATCCAACTGGGTTGGCGCGAATAAAGTATTGCTTCCGTCGCTTGCAACCTGACTTGAGATGTCAATCACCGCGTCACCCACAGTCGATACTTCGCCAGTAACCGTAATTCCACTTGCCTCATTTGTTTGAGTAACATCTTCGCCTACTTGGAATGTGCCCGATCCCACACCTAGATTCAAAGTTGTTCTTGTAGCATACGCAGTTTCGAACGAATCGATCGCTTCAACACCTGTGTCGAGTGCCTCATTACCATATTCAAATAACTCGCATGTCAACTTAAATGTCGGCAGGTTTTGTAATTGATAGAAAGGCGATTGATCTTCAACAAATCTAATTTCGAATAAACCATTTACGAGAGGGAAGTAAATTAGATCACCTTCTTGAGGTCTGCTCTCCGTCGTCGGTTGGAATCTACCAACGAGTTGTTCCCATCTACGAGTAGATAGCGCTAGTGTCATTGAGTCGCGTATTTCTACACCAAACTTAGAAAGCAAATCGCCATCTCCCTCAAATCCATCAGTGTTTTCAACATACATTTCGATTTGAAACGATTCACCGAATTTGCTTAAAGTGTCTTCATTAAAGATCGCATTAGTGTCAACAATCGTACGGGGGATATAATACACATCATGACCGTATATTCGAAGAGCTTCTATGGTAATATCTTCATAGAGTCTTTTTTCCAGCGTAGATCCTTGACTAAAATATGTATTTCTTGGCATAACATTAACCTACAAAATCGAGTGGTGGCATTTCGTGTTTCAGCTGCATTGTTTCTTCAAGCTGCTGAATCTCTTCTTTTGCATCATCGAAGATTTGCCGGCCGTTTAAAGTGACACCGCCTGGTAATACCATCCCTTCAAACTTAATTAGATTTAATCCCCACTGCCGTTTAAACAAAGCGGTGGTGTACTTTTTCAAAAAGCCATCGTTATAAACATCAGTGTTTACATCAGGATCGACTGCTTCGTAACCATCAAATACGACGTACTTATCTTTCATGTTTTTCAGCGTATTCGAGTGGAAGTTCACCCGATTCTTGTGGCGTGACCACTCAATCATTTCGTACATACCATTGATGTTACGATCGATTAAAGACATATATTGTTTTGTCAATTCGTAATCTACAATACCACCTCCAACACCATTCAAATCGAAGATGTCATTCAAGTGCATCTGATAATCGACTGAAAAGATACTAGACGAATTCGAGCTAGTATTAAAAACGTTGTTAATAGAAAGAATGTTTGCGCTGTTTGGTACTTCGATATAGCCCTGATCGATTTCTGCCTGAGTTACAAGGTGTTTACGCAAATTACGAACAACCGCATCGCCGTGATATTCTTGGTAATACTGAATAGCCTCATCAACACGATCTTCTAGTTGATCATCATCAACATTGATTTCGATTACAGGAGCGCCTAAAGATCTTAAGCAATAATCAATTAATGACTGTCTGGTATTTGGTTTGGCCATAATTCTATTTATATGTTGATTAGATTAATCTAATTTTAACGACGTTATAAGTTCGATAAAGTTCTCCTAATTCAACACCAGCAGCGGCCGCGGCAATATCATCGGTGAAGCTAGGGCTATCAGCCAGCGCTTTCATTATAATGCCGCTGTTGCTACTCGTCCCGTTAACAGTAAATTGATCGGTTGAATTGTCGACCTTTAAATTTAATGCTGTCTGTGTTGCTACACTAACGGGCTTATTCACGTCTGATGTGTTATCTACATTCCCAAGACCTACTGTTGTGGCAGATACATCGTGTAGTGTTACAGATTTCGCAACTATTTTGTTAAATTGATTCATGTCTATGTGGGGTTCTATTAATTAGTTGTTACACGCGGAGTAACATCAATCTGACCTTCTAATACACGTGTGATGATTGGAGTAGCGGCACCTGATAAAATTTCAATATCGTAAACGTATCTGCCGGGCTTTATCGCCGCGGTCTGCGCTGCAGTTAAAGAAGCGTTGACTTCGCTATTAGCGACATCAATGGAGATTGTAAAATCGACCGCGGTGCTTGACGCATAGGATTTGCGAAGTTGCCCTCTGCCGGTGTAACTTGTGAGATCTACCGAACCCGCGGCCGACGTTAAATCGACACTAAAGTTAAAGTCTGATCCTTGGTCGATGAAAAGATTTGAGTAAGTAGCCATACTATCTATTTATAATTTTCTCACTTACACTTACGTAGTTTGCTACCATAAATACCGCCCATGTTTCTTTATTTTTAACCTTTGGAATACTGTGTAACTGCATTGGACTAAATTCAACCGCGTGATATTGCGGCACCTTATAAGAAGTACCTTCAATAGTCAAAGAGTTATTATTAGTAAGCGCAACAGACACAAATTTTCCAATGGGCTTAGTAAGTTTGTTTTGTTTCACCCACTCTATCCAATAATCCTGGGTGTCTAGAAAGTCACCAGGCTGCAATTGCAAAACGTAGTAGACAAGAACATTGTCCCAAACATTCATAGCAGAAGTAACCTTTCTTACTTCTTTCATGTGTGTGTTGTTTTTGTAGAAAACCGCAGTTCGGATATACTCGTACGCTGATAGGCTGTTTCTCAAATCTGAATTACCCGTTCTTCTTCCAACACCTATTGCTCTTTTATACCCTATACTGTCGCAGTATTTGTGATATTCTAAAAGTTCTTCTTTTGCGAATGTAAAATCATGGATCATAGTGGAAGGCCATATAAGAAAATAGCACTATAGCGTAGTGTCTTTATTCTAGGTACCCAATGAATTGGATTAGTCCCTTTAAAAACATAAGCGCAACCCTTTATATCAGGGAATGATCGCGTCATTCCTTTTTCATCTGATTCATTCAAGGGGATATTTTGATAGTACGCTTCAGGATCTCCAAAGACTAAATTGTTATCCTCATTAGTTTGTAAAGGTACACACGCGGTGTAAAGGCTTATTCCTTTATCTTTGTGCGGAGGCATAAAATGCCCTTCTTCGTACTTATTTAGTTGTACCTCATTTGGTTGGAAGCCATCAATCAGTTTGTCTTTAAAAAGTCTATTCCACAATTCAGGGTAATTGCTCGCGGTAATACCTACTGCGTTGTATTTTCCAACATCGCTCTTTACACCTAGGTTAGGCATAAAGGTCGATCGATCGTTTAACTTTGATAGCGATTCAACGAATGAAATTAGTTCATCACATTCTTTATCAGAAAGAAAACTATCAATCGACTTTAAGCCAGGAGAAATTTCAGAAAGGTGATTTTCATAATCCATTATGTGTTAATAGTGTTGACCATCAACATCAACATCATTGCTCATATCTTGGTGAGGAAGAACTGCTCTGCTCGGTCCAACAATTTCACTCAGCCCACCAGCGAGTTGTTTACCCAATAGATCCCACTCGTCTCTACGTGTTACAAGTTTAAAACTAGGATCTTCAGCATACGCAGTTTTGTATTTGCGATTTTGTTCTCTTCGCCCTTCAATGAAATCGAACATCTGATTGAATTCGTCAACTTCATCACCGGCAATAGCGCTTTCTTCGACCAACTTTTTTAGAAGTTGCATCATTATATTGCACTGAGAAAACCACGGATATGATTCTGTGACAATTGCACCGATTTGAGTATCGACCATTGCTTCACTGATCGCTGTTGGCTGATCTTCAATTTTAACTAACTTGCCTGTGTCATAATCGCCAGACCACTCATAGACTTTATCATCGAAATACTCGACCTTCCATTTGTAGTGTGTGCTATTAAGTGTAGTTACAGTGTCTGTAATGACGGTTGATACATACGCCCCGGACTCTTTGTTAAAAAGCATAATGCGCTTATTCGACTTATCGAGTAGCTCATTATATTTTTCAATAAGATCGTC
>TARA_R110002153_G_scaffold62853_2_pt1 | contig 11828 bp, 6 predicted proteins | sample TARA_R110002153 | Tara Oceans TARA_R110002153 (sample SAMEA4398193) | marine metagenome | biome: Polar Biome; feature: [SRF] surface water layer (ENVO:00010504); material: water (ENVO:00002006), including particulate matter (ENVO:01000060) such as... | depth 5 m
CTAGTATTGTGATGATGGCCCATTATATAAGGTATATAAATTCTTTTAAATTAAAAATACTATGGCAATACTCTTTCCAGAGCGCCATTTCTTGGTTATCCGCAGCATCTGCCTTCCCCTTCATGGTCTTTAGCATATCAAAAAAATTGGATGCCTTCTTAAGTTCTTCCGAAGTTGCCAATCGCGAAAAAGCCTGCATGTAGATCCACTGTACTTTTTCCTCAAAACTGCCCAATCCCTTTTCCAATAATTTTTCCGCCATAATTTCCGCCTGTTGCGCAACCAATGGATCGTTCATTAAAATCAAGGATTGCGAAGGCACATTGGTAACGTTCCTACTGCCAAAGGTGCTAAAGGGTATTGGACGGTCAAAAGTGGTCATCATGGGTTCCAAGAAATTCCTCCTCACCTCCAAATAAATACTTCTCCGCCCTTCCCCGTCAATGGGTCCCGATTTCCCTGGCCTTCCACGACCTTGCATAAATTCTGTAAGATAAGTAGCCACTGGCGGCCCATACATGGTGGAATCCAAACTTTGGGTAACGACCAGTATTCCATCACGAATGGCCTCAGCCTCCAACCTTCTTACAGGAAATGAAGCCAAATAAATATTATTGGGATCCTTAGTGGCCAGCACATCATTCCTTAAAGTACTTCTTTTAAAAGTCTCTGAAGAGACAATTGCCCTTATCATGTTTTTTATGGACCAGCCATCATTCTGAAATTTAACGGCCAGGTAATCCAAGAGTTCAGGGTGGGATGGCAATTTTCCCTGAAGACCAAAATTGTCAACAGTTTCCACAATTCCCCTCCCAAACAAATGGTGCCAAATCCGGTTTACCATGACACGGGAGGTTAATGGATTATCCTTGTTCAACATCACCTTTGCCAATTCCATACGACCGCTACCTTCAGATTTAAATACGGAATCACCCAATGACAATACCGATAAAAATCTTCTAGGTATATGCTCTTCCGAAGGTTCTTTATAATTACCTCTATTAAAAACCGGGCTATCAATTCCGTAGCCATCGTATATTCCGTTAAAAAAGGAATCGGCCTTTAATCTTTTGGCCAATTGTTGGCTGCTATCCAGCACCGATTTCAATTCAGGAAAATTCAAAGGCAATATTCCCTTTTTCAAATCATCATTAAGCCTTTTTACCATATAGGGAGAGATATCCAAGGTGGCCCAATTGTCATTGACCTGTTCCAAGCTAATCCTATTTTCCAAATTGGCCGGCCATTCGCCATCATAGGTAATGGCATATTGTGCCTCTATAAATGCATCCTCAGGTAAACTATATATGTGGCGCTCATAACCCCCCGGTATAATTTCAATATATGCTTTTCTGCCTTTCCAGGCCGCCACGTTAAAAACAAAATTATCCCAGTTCCCGGTATTCACCTTTTGGTCCATTCCCCCATAAATGGGATTTTGGATCAATTGAAAATTATCTATAATTATTCTTATACTACTGTTTCGACCAAGGGCCTTAACCCCAATAAAATCTTTGTCCAAGACCATATTTGGAGATCGCAAGGCTCCAAAAATTCCCATTCCCATTGCCTTGCTGGAAGCCTTCCCATCCTGCAACCCAAGCAATTTACCGCTAGCCGGATCTACTATGGGGTCGCCAAGGGTGGATCGCTGTCCAAAAGCAAAGCCATCACTGGTCCATCCATCAAAATCGTTGCCTCTAAAATCGCCTATAAGGGTATAATTTTTATTTGTTGCGGCCACTGCCGTATTCTCCGCAAATTCTAAATTTTCCGCACTATTTTTTGCTGTCGACCATTTACTGGCCACCAACTTTCGCATATAGGATTTAAGATCCACCAATTCCTTGGCCGCCAATTTTTTGTCCTTGCCAACATCGGCAGGGACAGGTGAAAACCTTGTACTTTCCATTACCCCATATAGCGCATAATAATCCGCCGCAGTAATGGGGTCGAACTTATGATCGTGACATTTTGCACAGGAAACCGTTAAGCCTTGAAAGGTTTTGGTAGTAACGTCTATCATATTATCAATCCGATCTGCCTCGTCCTGGCGCACATCTACAGGGCTATGGGTGCCCTCACCCATCACATAGAAAGCGGTGCCAAGCCTGGATTCGGAAACACCAGTTTCCTTATTCTCCCTAACGTTCTCCAATAAGTCCCCAGCGATATGTTCCTTCAAAATTTGATCGTAGGGTACATCCTCATTAAATGCCCTGATCAGATAGTCCCTGTATTTCCAGGCACCCGTTATGGTATAGTCAAATTCATGGCCCTTTGTTTCCGCATAGCGCACCAAGTCCATCCAATGCCTTGCCCATCGTTCCCCATAGGCGGAAGAATTCAGGTAAAGGTCTACCATTTTTTCGTAAGCTACGCTACTGGTATCCGAGATAAAATCATTTACTTCCTTAGGATTCGGAGGTAAACCGGTAAGTAAATAAGATACTCTGCGGATTAGTGAGTTTTTATTGGCAATTGGAACTTTTTCCAACCCTTTCACTACCATTTGCTTATCTATTAAAAAATCAATAGCATTGGGGTCTTCTAGATCCATCTTGGTTTCCGGACTAATAAATGACCAATGCTCTTTCCATTCCGCGCCTTGATCTATCCATTTATTTAACAAGGCTTTCTCCCGTTCGGTAAGTTTTAGATTGGTCTCCGGTGGTGGCATTATCTGGCTTGGATCTTCATTATAGATCCGCTGCACCAGATTACTCCTGGAAGTCTTTCCCGGCACTATGGCATGGCCGCCTTCTTTAAGCGCCGCTGTGGCGCCTTCATATGTATCCAAGCGCAATTCCGCTTTTCTACTGCTAGGATCGGGGCCATGGCACAAATAACAATTCTGCACCAATATGGGTTTTACGTGAAAATTAAAATCGACCACTTTAGGCAGAGGTTCAGGGAACTGTTGTGACCTATCACAAGAAATTCCCAGTACACCTAGGGTACAAATTAAGATCAGGAGATTAATTTTACGCAAACACATTGTCAAAATATTATACTCATTGTCAAATATAAGGTTTCAAGATTTTAAAACCAACCATTAAAATTGCACGGATAGGTATAAATTGTGCCTTGAAAGTACAAAAAATAAGGGTTGGACGGAGCCACAACTGACCAATACCTCAACCAGGTTTGGCAGAATAATCGTGAGCCTGCTAAATTATTTTAAGCGCGAATCGGGATTCCAAAATAAAAATCTATCCTATGAGACTTCTCGTCGTCCCCGAAAAGGGATTCTGTCGAAGTGACTATTGCAGTCATTTAGACCGATAGGGAGAAATCACACAACCAATTAAGCCAAAACATTAATTGGGTATATAGTTTCCTAGCTAGTAATGAGACGAATGAAACTTTTATAAAACCCGTGCATATGCGACTATTCCATCGCAGTGACCAAGCCATACCCAGTCAAGGATTGAATCGGAATCACTATCAGTTCCATCCAGATATGTTTGGATTAAAGTAAATCCATTAAATCTTCTATCTTATCAATGGTGTATTCCGCGTTGGGAACATCACCAAAGCCGTATTTTGCATAAACGAAAGGTATTGCGTTCCCAATCGCCGCGGTATAATCCCCCATGGTATCCCCAATATAGATGGGTTTGGTAAGTTGGTTTCTGTCTATGACCATTTTTACATTTTCGGTCTTGGACAATCCGGTATTCCCCGAACATTCAAAATCTTTGAAATAACCACTTAACCCATGGTAGTCATAAAAGGCTTCTATATAGCCGGCCTGACAATTACTTACTATAAACAGATCATACTTATTACCTAAGGTCTTCAAAGTTGCTTCCAATCCTTGGTAAAGAACCCCTCCAGCCTCCTTAATGTCATTAACCTCCTGTATATAGCAACTGTTCATAACCTCAAATTGTTGCTGTTCGCTTATATATGGAAATAATTTTTTTCCTACCAGATCGTGCTGCATTCCAAGAATACCCTGTATATCTTCCTCGGAAATAGGACTTTTAATACAATCGAATCCATTTAAAGCGGTATGCCATGCCTTTATGCTCATCGGCATTGGGTCCCAAAGGGTACCATCAAGATCAAAAATGATGTTTTCAATATTATCCCTTAAATCACTCAGAGCCATTTTTTTAATGTTTTGAATACTAAGGATACTAAAATAAGTTGACCACCTCGCCTGTTTTGGCAGATTTATAGGCCGCATCCACAATGTCCAGCACCATTTGTCCTTCCTCAAGTCCTGGGACGGGTTCAGTCCTAGTTTTGATACAATCCACAAAATACTCCATTTGGCGGGTATAGATTATTTGGTCGCAGTGATCTTCCCTTGCAGGAAGTTCGGGCACTGTAGTTACCGTACCTTCCCCTTCTTTCATTTTTAAGAACGTAGGAAACAGATTGGCATATCCCTTAGTCCCAAATAGACTGGTACTGGCTTCTGGTCCATCCATATGGGGATGCCACCATCCACTTTCAATGATGCTTTCCGTACCATTGTTCCACGTAATGACCAGGATTGCCGTATCGTCCACGTCATATGCGCCAAATTCTGTTGAAATCCTGGCATATACCTTGGTTGGTTTTGGGTCTCCCAAGATATACCTAACAGCATCAATGGCATGGACCCCCATATCTGCCAAGGCTCCGCCCCCTGCTAATTCCTTTTTGGTAAACCATCCGGAAGGCCCCCAATTTTCATGTATTCCGTAACCTTTGGTCTTAAACACTTTTCCGATAGTTCCGGAATCCACGGTATCCTTTATATAACGGGTATCGGTATCAAAACGCCACATATGTCCCACCATCACCAATTGGTTATGCTTTTTAGCTACCTCCGCAATTTGCCGACCTTCATTACCGCTCATTCCCATGGGTTTTTCAAGAAAAACATCCTTGCCATTTTGCAAAAACGCTATAGCATAAGGGGCGTGAAACTGATTAGGGGTACTAATAATTACAGCATCCAGATCATCTCTTTTTACAAGCGATGAAATATCGTTCAAAGCCTCTTTTATCTTGTACTTAAGGGCAAATTTTTGGGCATTATCCAGATTTTTGGACACCACCGCCACAATTTCAACATCGGCTAGCGTTTGAAGTCCACGAGCGTGATAATCCGATATAAATCCTGCACCTATAAGGGCTATTCTGGTTTTCATCTGTTTAATATTTTATAATTACTTTTTTATTAAAAGTTCATCAACAATTTCTCCGTCCAGATTGTAGGTTGTGTATTTCAGAGTTTTATCGGTCAAAGTCATGTATTGATAAAATTGACCTTCTTTGAACCTCTTTTCAGCATAAGGTTCTTCTCCTATATTATCATGATTACCATGGGTTCCAATGGATACTGTATACACGGTTCCATCTTTAAATGAATCCACAACCTTGCCATTATTCATAGGCTTAGACCGCATATAATAATGGATATGCCCGGACATGACCATGTCCACATGATAGGTATCAAAAAGGCCGCCCCATTCCTGTTGAATATCCAAATAGGGCTCTTCAAAATTAAAGGGAGGAAAATGAAACATGACGAATTTCCAAGTGGCATTAGAATTTTTCAATTGATTTTCTATCCATTCGGTTTGTGCTTCATTGGGTTGGGTTGAATCGATCATTAGGAATAAAGCGTTCCCATATTTGAAGGGGTAAGTGCTTTCCGGATCCACTTTTTCAGGTCCGTTTTTGGGCAAACTAAAAAGTTGATAATACATCCAAGCTCCCAAACCATCCTGCCGATCGTGATTTCCAAGAACGGGCATTAAGGGCCTATGGGAGAACACCTCTTTTGAATATCCGAAAAACATGTCCCATTCCGTACGGTAAAGTCCTGTGGTCACAAGATCGCCTGCTATGGAATAAAATGCCGTTTCCGGATGTCGAAGATCTGCTTCCTTGAGCATTTGTGCCCATTTGGGATCTCTATGGGTATCCCCAAACCATATAAACGAAAACTCCTTGGCATCCTTGGCTTCGGTCTTAAAGTCCTTTACCGTAGACCATGACTTTTCTTCAACCGAACCTACACGATACTCATAGTTAGCACCAGCCTCCAAATTGTTCAAATTGGCTGTAAATCGATTTATATATCGGTCATTGAACAACATTCTATCTTCCATACCCGATACAGAGGCATTTAAGGCAATGGTGTCGGAAGTATTTTTTTTCCAATACTGTACCGTTCCATCTTTTACGTTCGTATTGGTTCTCCATTGTACATCCATAGAATTTGTAGGATCCGCACTCCAGGTAAGCATAATCTGATCGGGTTGACTTGAAGATGGGAATATCGTTTCTCGAAACGCTCCTTCTACATGTGCTTCCCTGGCCCTTCCCCTTACGGTAGTGAATAACACTTGACCCTCAAGCTCTTTAGGCAGGTCCGTAATTTTTAAGTCGGACCAATCATGGTAGGTAAAAGCCCCTTTTTTAAACACTTCCAAAGAGTATTCCTCAGGGTAGCGTTCGGTAATTTTAAGTTCATCATTAGAATTCTTTGGCCCTACAGAAATAAAATAGACCACCCTATCCATGTCAAACCCTGGAATTCCCAAATTTACCCAACCTGCACTAAAATCCTTTTGCCAAACTTCATACTCATATACTTCATTTTTTACAAGTTCATTGGTTTTTACAAAGCCACTTTCTTTAAACCAGAAAGGTACTGTGACCTGATCAACATGTCTCATTAACGAAACTGTTACAGGCACGTTTACCTTAAAATATTGATAGCGGGTGGCAAGCGCCAATTTCTCGTTATCGGTCAAAAATTTGAGCATAAAGGTATCGTCAATGGAATCGTAGTCCTTGGGTTCCACCTTTTCATATAATCTTGTGATCACAGTATCCATTATCCCTTTTACAGAAGCATTGTTCTGTTGTTCTTCCTTTTTGGTTTCGGAACAGGAAAAAATTAATAATAAGGTGGAAACTACTAAGTATTTTTTCATTTAATTAGAATGTGTTTATTCTTTGGATTTTATAATATTCTGTGATTATTATTGGGCTTCTTTGCCATGGTGACTAATTAGCTTTTGCAAAGGCATCCAACATATCCGCCAAGTGGTCTGTGAGAATAAAATCGACCCCGGCATCCAACAATTCCTTCACTTTAGATTGCTCTTCGGAATGAAAGTAATTGATGCGAACTCCATTTTCCTTCAGCTTTTTTAAATCCGGCAACATATTTTCATTGTCCCTACTGCTTCTTAATTGAAGAAATGCAAAGCCATTTTCTATGGTCCCATTTATATATTCAGCGCGAGTGGTTAAGCGCTCCATATTGCACATCATAATGTTTGGATTTACCTGTCTTACTCCATTTGCAGCATCCTTCCCGCAGGCAATTACAGCCTGATGTATTCTGTCCGCTGAAATCACTGCTTCAGCTGTTGCCGCGCCCAAACGTTCATCCCCTTTTAAATGGATATTTAGCCAAATATTTCTTGGCATTATATTTAGCGCTTCTTTCAGGGTAGGCACCCTTTCTTTCTTAAACTCCTTGGATTTCCATTTGCCAGCATCTAACTTTTTTATTTTTCCAAGTGTAAGATTACTGACCTTTCCTCTGCCATTGGTGGTCCTATTTACCCTGTCATCGTGCATAATAACCAATTGATTGTCTTTGGTCATCTGCACATCAAACTCTATCATTTGTGCCCCCAATTTAATAGCCTCCCCAAATGCGGCCAAAGTGTTTTCCGGGTGGGTAGCATTGGCACCCCTATGCGCGCAGATCCCCTTTTTAGGCAACTTGTAAGGACCCATGTCCGTCGATGTATTTTGTGCAGGGGCTTGGCCAGGGAATACAAACAATAAAGCAAGGTAAAGGACAATTTTCATCACTATGAATTATCAAATTTTACGTTGGGTACGCCTAGCTGGACACTCGATGAGTTGCTTAATCCATCATTTCCCCGGTATTCGCATAAATCTTCTTAATGGCCTGGGCAACCAAGTCCATATCCACCTTTGTCCCCATCAACACTTTGTGGTGTAAACAAACCGATTCTTCCTTAAATATACGTTCACATACCGGTAAGGAAAATCTTTTCGGATCTATACCCTTCCAATAGGCATCGTTTAATTTATGTCTGGAAGGTTTTGTGTGGGGCACATATAAGGAACAATTATTTAAAGGCTCATAACATGCATCTACAATAATCCCCAATTCCGCTTCCAAGGCAGCTCTAAATTTCTCTATAGGCAATCCCTTAAATTCGTTCTGATTATATCTGAAAGCAAAATTGAAATAAGCTTTTTTGGTTTCCCTGTCATCCCTGGTTAATGGTGTTATCCCTGGGATATCCTTTAGCAACGTATTCAGATAAGCCCCATTGGTATCTCTATTGGCATTTTGCCCTGGCAATCGTTTTAGGCCTTCTACCAGAATGGCTGCTTGAAATTCAGTAATCCGATAGTTACCTGACTGAATAAAATTACCGTCATCTCCATAATCCCCAATGCCTTTATCAGCACCAATCAGCGAATCACCTTCAGGCCTTCTACCAACATTTCTTAAGGCATCCATTTTTTCGGCCAAATCCGTGTCATTTGTAGTTACCGATCCACCTTCACCAGCGGTTAAATGTTTTGATAATTGAAAGCTAAAACTACCTACATTGCCAATACTTCCCGCTTTTTTACCTTTCCATTCCCCTCCATGCTTATGGGCACAATCCTCAATAACATAGAGATTATGTTTTTTGGCAATGGCCATAATGGCATCCATATCGGCAAAGGCACCGTACAAATGCACAGGAATAATGGCCTTTGTTCGGGGAGAAATCGCCTTTTCAATTTCCTTAGGATCAATACACCACGTATCCTCGCAAATATCTACCAAAATGGGCGTGGCATTTACGTCGATTACGGTGGCAGCAGTAGCTTGCCAGGTTAGGCCGGGGACAATAACCTCATCACCAACGCCTATACCCAAAGCTTCCAAAGCAATTTGTAAGGTTATGGTTCCGTTTACAGCACAAATGGCATGTTTAACTCCGGTATATTCTGCAAATAGCTTATTGAATTCCATTTCCTTTGGGCCATTATAGGACCAAACCCCACTATTTAGCACTTCGATTAGTGCAACTTCCTCTTCTTTCCCCCAAACCGGCCATTTAGGCCAAGGATTCTTATTAGTATCGCGACTAGGTGTGCCGCCATTTATTGCTAAGATTTTCATATTTTCAATTGATTTTTACCCGTAATTTCCAATATTTCTTCACCTGAACTATTTCAAATTCCATCCCTCTACCTTCAATTCTGCATCGGATGTCCCGTGAAAATTTGCACAAACCATGCGTTCTTCCCTTGGTAGCAGGGTTATAAAATTATCTTCCCAGAATATGGGCAGTATAAGTTCTCCCGTTTTTTTATCCACTACCTTTAGGTTGATCAGAAATGCTATATGGTCACTGTTGTTCTTTAGTTCTACTTTGATATTTTGTTGTTCCCCATCCTGTTCAAAATAATGCGACTGTTCCAACTGGATTTTGGGCAGATCATTCAACTGTTTAAAGTCCGCATATATCCTACTTGGCGTATGGAAAGCAAATGGCCCCAAATCGGCCTCATAGTCCAGCTCCTCCTCTTTTGTGGAGAGCCAATAAAAATTGGAACTGATCTCTATTCCCTTCTTATCCAACAAACGAAGGTCTATAAAATAGGTTGTTGAAAGCCCTGGTATTTCCCCCAACGCCAATATAGATTTTGATGAATCCGCAGGCATTTCAAAGGCAACATTCTCTTCCAAAAGAATTTCCGATCCTACGGAATAAACCCGTACACGGGCTGTTAAATCTTCCATGGTACGTAGGTGGTCATTAACGGCATATATGGACTTATCCCCGTAATTATATATTAGGCCTAATGGCGTACATGCCTTTTGTGTAGCATATAAGGCCGCGGTAGGATTTAGATAATAATCGTATAATTGCCAATACATCTTTGGCCAAGCCGCATTCAACATCCATTGGATAATACCGGTAGATTTCTTTTTATACACTTGAAAAGCTTCGAACATGGGCCTCATTAGCTCATAATTCATGGCTTGGGCCTTGGTATCGAACTCTTCCAAAGATTTTGGCGCTCCATATTTTTCATCCATTGCCTTGACAAACCTACTGAGATCGGCAAACTCATACCGCCCGCAATGGTAATTCCAAGCTTCCCCCATAGGCCACAATTGTTCTTGAGGAATCATCTTTTTTAGACTTTCCAATTGGGGTATCTGGGCTCCGGGACCGGTTTCGGTATTAAATCCGTAGGCACCTCCAAATTTGGTATCCGCGAACCAATAAACAGGGGCAGTATAGGCATAGGGACCCAACATTTTTACACCGGACGACCCACTGATCTCACTAATAACATCCTCACTGCCAATAACATGCTGGTCACTTCCCACCCCACCTGTGGAATTTAAATAAGGTCTTGTAGGGTCATATTTGGCGAAGGTGTCTATATATTTTTGTTCCAATTCGGTAATTGGAACCTTGTCACTGGCCACGGTCCATACAAAGATACTGGGGTGGTTGCGCAACCATATCACCTGATCCTCCCAGGCCTGGGCAACATGGGAAATATGCTCTGGCTTATATACACCGCCAAAGCGCTCATTAACGGGTACCCCCATATGTATCTCATGTTCCCAATGACAGCTCCAACCTACCATTAATAAGATTCCATGTTCATCACAGAGATCGTACAATTTGTGGTCCTTTCCCCAAAATCCTTCCAAACGAATGCAATTCAGATTCATTTGTTTTACGTACTTTACTTGGGCTTCAATGCTTTCGTCCCTATCCATCAAAAGCATATCATCTGTCCATCCGGCACCTTTAATCAATACTTTTTGACCGTTGACCTTATATCCTCGGTGAATATCATTTAACCAATAATCCTCTATTTGTCTAATTCCAAATCGCAATTGGACCTCTTCCAAAACCTCCTCCTTTGCCACAAATTTTAGATCTAGGTCATAAAGATCTGGGTTACCCAAATTGATGGGCCACCAAAGTTTTGGCTCCTTAAAATTAAGTCCCACAAAATCCTTACTGTCAAAGGTAATCAGCTCTCTATTATTTGGAGCTAAGCTTATACTTTTCTTGAATACGATATCCCCTATAGTCCCTACCAAATCTCCAGATATTACAATATTGGTATAGTTGGTCAGTTCTGCAGAAACGGTAATATCGGCCTCTTTCAAGGTTTCAAGATTCACTTTGGTCTGCACAAAGGGCTTTTCAATTTGCACTCCACCATTAAGATGCAAGGTTACAGGCCTAAAAATTCCCATATTGCCATCTGGAGGGGCAGGATTCCAATCTACAAAACCAATACTAAAATCGCCTGGCTTGGGAGGAATAACCTCTATGGCCAGACAATTGGATCCACTTTTAATATGTGTACTTATATCAAAAGAGGTAATGCGGAAGGCCCCATCTATGGCTGTGGCATCGGCTACTAGCATTCCATTTAACCAAACATTGGCCTTATAATTTATACCATCAAATTTTAAGCTGGCATACTCCTTGGATTGCTCCTTTGTAAGTTCAAAACTCGTAGTGTACCACCAGGATACCTTAAATAGTTCTGTTGGGATATTCTTTAAATTCTCCCCAAAATAGGGGTCTTCGTAAACCTTGTTGGCCACCAATGTACCTAAAACAGTTGAAGGAACCGTAGCCGGAAACCAATTGTCCGAAATTTTGGGCAAGGTTGAGATTTCACTCCCCTTTTCCGAAACTTTACTTGAACTCTGGATTCTCCAATTTTCCGATAACATTATTTGGAAGGACTTGTGCATTCTATATGTTTTATTATTCCTTCTT
>TARA_R110002153_G_scaffold47011_8_pt1 | contig 11808 bp, 9 predicted proteins | sample TARA_R110002153 | Tara Oceans TARA_R110002153 (sample SAMEA4398193) | marine metagenome | biome: Polar Biome; feature: [SRF] surface water layer (ENVO:00010504); material: water (ENVO:00002006), including particulate matter (ENVO:01000060) such as... | depth 5 m
AATAAAGGTAAATCCCTACTAGATAAAGACGGTAACGAGTTACTGCCTATATGGGAAGCACAACAAAAAATATGGAACGATCCTACCTTTGGCAAAGAAGGTAGAGAAGTATTCAATGAAATGCGTGCAGTTTACAAAGACCAGTTTAGGAAGCTACGTAAAGTTATCTTAGGGCAAATAGACGAATTAGTGACGGACAAAAAGCAAGCCGATAAACTCAAAAACCAAATATTTGCTAAACTCTTTGACCGCGCAGAGTTAGACGTTTACTTCCCCCTTCTGCGTGAGGGCGAGTATGTATTACGTTATGAGGCTAAAAATCCTAAGAAGCCAAGCCAAGCACTGATACTGCAGACGTTCGCTACTAAACGTGAAATGGAAAAAGCAAAAGAATTCTTAGCGGGTACGAACTTATATAAGAACATAAACGAGGCAACTGATTTAACAAACAAGAACACTTGGAAAAAGAGTAGTTCTGCGGCAAATGTAGACCCCAGTTTTGCCCTTCAAACACTAGAAATACTGGATAGGGCGCGGATGAAAGACCCCGCTGACCCAAACAACACCACAAAAATACCGCAAGATGTTAAAGAACAAGTTATGAAGTTGTTTGTAAACTCCTTGCCTGAAACTTCTTTTGCTAAGTCTATTCAGAAACGAAAAGGCACCCCGGGATACATGCGTGATTCTGTGTTTGCTGTAAAATCTAAGGGGTACGGATTAGCGAGCCAAACAACTAAATTTAAATACGGGGCTATACTCCGCAATTACGAAGCTACGGTGCGCGATGAAGCTAAAAAACTTAAAGATGTAGATAATAAGAGCGGCAGAGTTTTCGGGCGTGGCAAAGAGAAATTTCGCACAGCGCGTTTTTTGGAAAACAACTTAACCGCCCCCATTAACGATATAAGAGATGAGTTAATCGGGCGTGCAAAATTTGCGCGTGTAGGAGCATCTAATAAAAACTTTGAGGCTTGGGGTAGAAGAATTAACCAGATGGGCTTTATCTGGACAATCGGGTTTAACACCTCCTCCGCACTGGTTAACCTATCGCAAATACCACTATTCGTTGCCCCTTTCCTTGCAGGGAAATACGGAATGTCTAAAACTAACGCCGCCATACAAAAAGCTTACGGTAATGTATTACTAGGTGGTACAAGAGGTGGAAGTATAAACACCATCACTAATTTCTACGATGTTGTTTTAAAAAAGGATAAAGATGGTAACGTGGTTGAGCGGGAATTTGTACTCCGCAAGGACTTGAAAAACCTACCTGAAGGCCGTGAAGCAGAACTAAAACGCATGGCATTACTGGTAAAAACTGCTTCGGACCGTGGGTTGTTAGGCACTAGTATGTTAGCAGAAGCTATGGGGCTTGATGAAGGCGCTATGGTAAGTAAAAACGCTACATGGTTTCAAAAAGCAGGGAACGTGGCAGACAAAACCGCGGTGTTCTCTGCATTTATATTTAACCACGCAGAACAGGCTAACCGTCAAGTAACGCTAATGTCTTCGTTTGAACTAGCTTTAGACGCCATAACAAAAGGCAAACCCGCTAACGCAACGGACGCTCAAATAGAGGAAGCGGTTAAACGGGCTATCCACGATACTCAGGAAACAAACGGGGGTACTTTTCTGGAAACTGCGCCCAGTATATCACGTGAAGGTGTGGGCCGCATCGCAATGATGTACAAAAACTACGGTCTGCAGATGTACTACACTATGTGGAAGACAGCTAAGATCGCTATTGATAGTGACTTAGGGCCATTTAAAACTTCTACGGAACGCCGGACAGCGGCTAAACAATTAGCAATGCTACACGGAACCGCAGTATTTTTTGCGGGTGTGCAAGGTCTACCTCTCTATGGCGCGTTTCGTTTACTACACAGTATCTTCTTTGAGGAGGAAGACGAGGAAGACTTCAACACTCAAGTTCGTACTGCGGTAGGCGAGGGTTGGTACAAAGGCGCGATCACTTCTGCTACGGGGTTAGATGTTGCAGGACGAATGGCTTTGACAGGTTTGTTGATCCAAGAAAACCGTTATAATAATGATCCATCGCTAGAAGAACAGTTAGCGTTTCATTTTGGCGGTGTAGGGTTCAGCGTAGCGAACCGCATGTACCGAGGCTATAATGATTTAACCTCTCCAGAAGGAGACATGCAACGCGCGGTAGAAAGCATTTTACCTGCAGGGTTGAGCAACATACTACGTGCCTCCCCCATTGGGCGTTACGGGCAAGAGGGTGGAGTATTTACAAGGCGACAAGACCCTATCTATGATGATTTATCAGCAACACAACTAGGTTCGTGGATGTTAGGTTTTGCTCCTGCAGAATATACAAGGCGTCAAGAGCAGAATTCTATGAGCAAGGGTATAGATATCGCAGTGGGTAAAACCCGCACCTTACTTCACAAACAATATTATTTGGCTAAACGTATGCGAGATTACAGTGAGTTAGCTGAAGTCAGAAAAAGAATAAAAAAATTCAACGCAAAGCATCGTGAAGCACGGATAACGCAAGACAGCATTGAAAACTCTATAGCGCAACACAAACGAACTTCACAGGATATGTATAACGGCATAACTTTAAGTAAGTTGTACAGAGACAGCATTGAAGAACTTAGAGATAAGTGGGAATAAAAAACCCCCCACACTTGGGTAATGTGGGGGGCAAGGGGAGGTAACAGACTACCGGAAGGCGAACCCTCTGTATGGGCATACAATAGTCCGTTACACACCCTCTATCATGTGGTTCTCCATATGCGAAGCCCAAAAACGTTGCGTGAACGCATTTTTTCTACTGCTACGCGGGTTTTTATAGTCCAACACCGCTTTACCGCCATAGTTTGCACCTGCGCTTTTGCTTTCGTAGTATTTATACATGGTATAAACACCGAAGAACCTATTACCATAGCGTCCCAATCTACAGCAATCCTAACTTCATCGGGGGTTAGATCACTAACCCTAAGCGGTTTCTGATGTACTGCCAAACCCGTTTAACCTCACACAGATTGTCCATGTAGGAGGTAAGTCAAAGGTAGTGCCTTTACTCAAACGCATTTTTACGCGTGTAGCACCCATCTCCTTCATCATACCCTCTACTGTACTAGTGTAATCAATTTTCTGTTCCCCCAACCACGCTTTTAGTTCTCTTGGCTTTATAAAAAACAAACACGTATCTGTTTCAAAACGAGCGACAAACTTACCCCTAGGGTCGTTTTCGGGTATAACTAACGCGGCTTCCGCACGCCCATCGTCCGTGCTTTTTAATTTGAGTATACTCCCCCAATGCTCTGTAGCGAACTCAGTAACTAAAGTCTGAACAGACGAACTACTATCATCAACAAACGCCTTAACCCGTTGTAGAGTTTTTACCACCCATTTATACAAACGCTTCAGGTCGTAATTTATTATACCACACTCTTTAGCCGCTAACGCTCCAGTTAATATTACTGCACAACCACCAGACCAGAAGCGGTTTTTGTTATCTAGCCCCGCTGCTTTATCTAACTTCGCTTTGATACGAGCGTAATTAGCGGCTAATGCTTCCCTATTTCTTATAATGTACTGCACAAACTCAGGACCAAAATGCCCATAATTTGTTTGCACGTCCTTCAGTAAATTCTCAGACGTCAACGGGTCCACATCTAACAGGGGCATTTCATCCACCCGCAACTCCAACAACCGCTGCATCTCAGCTTTTGTATCGCCCTTAACCATAGCCATCTGCGCGTACATGCTAACATTACCTGATGAGTACGCTAGTAACCGCCAAGGCTTACCCCTAACGCGTTCCATGTTACCCCCACCTGCCATACGGTTTCTCTGCGTGCCTTCAGATAATTGATACGCATAATCAGAGGCTATTTTACCATGAATATTGGTCATTTCATCAGTATTAAGGCCTAGATTGTGCATCACTTCTGCACGGTTAAAACGCGAATTATTAGTATCGCCTTTCGTTAAAGTTAACGGGCGTGGCTCCCCCCATATAGACGTGTTTGCGTACATGGCAGTGGTTTTACCCCCACCAGTAGAACCAAACAGATGAATTCCTAAACTATAAAGCCCCGTAAGAGGCATAAGTATTGTACCAAAACCCCCACACACAACGAACTGCTGTAGTTCCATGCCCTCCTGCGAATAGAAATTTAGTATCTCCCTACTTCGCTCTTTAGAACCTTTGGGCCTAAACGAACTTATAAGCCCTGATGTTTTACTAGATGGTGGATTATAGGATACTTTTCCAGCGGTTATAAGTTGATCCCCTAAAACAAACTCCTCCATAGTATCCTCATCAACCCACCCAAATTGTTGGTGCGCTTCGGCGGCTGTAGTAGTTTCCTGCAATTCATTCACCCATGTCTGTACATATTTCATTAGTTTACCTACCTCATCCCGCCCGTAGGCAGTTATACCCTGCGCAGCCATATACTTGCGAAATTCTTCAGCAGAAGTTAGCGCAGTAAGCGGAACCACAAATTCACGTAAACCATCCTTGGGAAGCTGTAACGCAAACGAAACCACTTCCCCTAGTTCTACATCATGCAAGCGGCGTGTAACGTAAAAATCATTATGATATACACACACCTCGTCTGGATCGCCTTCCGCGTTGGTAGTTCGCATATAAATCCCCCCATGCCTCCCCCTAAAGTACGGGTGCGGGTACGAAGGTATGTTTTTGCGGCTTTGTTTTTTATCAAGTAAATCATCTATGCCTTCTTCATTTAGGGAATTCCCTAAATCCTCGGTATCTTCTTTAATTTCTTTGGTTAAAGACACAGGTGTTGTTATCTTACCCTTATGGACACAGCCCTCGCAGCCTTCTGGGTATATACTAGCGAAAGTAGTGCAGTATTGTGGCCCCCCTGTATCCCGCATCTTGGCAAGCGTATCTTCGGGGTCGTAATCAGGGTGTTTTTTAGACATAAACTGGGCGGCTTTCTCGCCGTCCACGCATACATTAGCTATAGATAGTCCTGCCCTCCAAAGATCGTGCGGCACAGTATCTTGGTTATTTATTATGTACGCAATCTGCGTACACCCGCGCCCCGCTTTTATCTTCGCTATTAACTTACTAAAACTATTCTGATGATTTTCGTACATCGCAGCTTTGAACGCGCTTACGGGAGCACTTTCTCCATGTCTTTGGGGTACTGGTATCGGAGCATTACCCATAAGTTCGGAGAAGGCGTCAAACGAAATCGTGTGCGGGTAATCTACACCTAAAACTTGTACGGGCAAAGGTTCTCCGTACTTGTAGTTGTGCGTATTAGGCACCCGTAATATGCTAGCGGCGTCAGATGTTCTAGATGGGTCCGCGGGAAACCCTTGATCTACACATAACTTCTTAAAGCGTTCCGCTACAGGAAACCAATCCTCCCTGCATACAGGTTCATCTAAAACCCAGTACACGTGGACACCACGCCCAGAGTTTACTAGCGTAGGCATTGGTAACTTATTACCCACACAAAAACTCTGTAAACGCTCTATCGCATCCTCTTGATCGACGAAATCTTTACTGGGACCACAATCTAAATCCAAGAAAAACGACTTCATCCAAAGTACGTTATCAGCCTTCCTATTCTGTTCTGCACCAAAGGTAGCTAACGCGAAAAAAGCGTTCCACCCGTCCTTATCTAATTTTTCTGCTGCCTGTACCGCTTCGCTTATTGTGGGATAAAATTCTTGACTTATCTCAGGGCGAGTTTTATGTGGCACAGTGCGGTTAGCCCACACACAATATAAACCTTCGTGCGCGAGAACTAACCCTAAAAACTTATGGGTTTTCATAGGCCTCACTCAATGTAAAAGGTTACCCACGGCTAAATTAATAGCCGTGGAGTTATAAATCAATCATCATCCCATTCGTCTAAGACTTCACCTACAGGCGCGCCGTTCGCCACCTTTTTAGTTTTTGTCTCAAGAACCATCGGCTCGTCATCGTCATCGTCATCGTCATTTACAGGCTGCACCACTACTGGCTTGGCCTCCGCCGCGGGTGCTGCGGGTTTAAATGGATTAGGTACTGCGGATACGTAACCACCATCAATTACTTTGAAAGGATTACGCGTTTGCAAAGGAACGTACTTAATAACCTGTATAGCACGAAGGCGCAAAGATACAGCTTGCTTACCCCCAAAATTATACGGAACCATCTGCACACAAACATTTACCGTGCTACCTGTAGTGAGTAAAAAGTCCTTTGGTAACTCGTTACCCTGACTATCGTACTGTACAGGAGCGATAGTAACTTGACCGCCATACGCCCCCTTTAAAACAGCTTTGTGTGTGTAGGTGCCATCGTCATCTTTAACAAAAGGATTAACCAACTTTTCGGACCAATTATCTTCCCGATTTGCGGCGTAAGTATCCTTCATAACCTTAAACAACGCCTTAGCTGCAGGGGCATCCATACGAAATTGAATAGAAAATTCCGCGTTTGGGTCACGTGGACCGCAAGGCATACTGCGGTTTTTCATCTGATCAAACGCGTATGTCTGATCTACTTTAGGCCAAAGAGCCTCTACACCTTCAATAATATAAGTCTGAGCCATTTTTATTCTCCTTATGCTCTACTTGTCGTTATCTGTATCGCCACCGACGAAATCAAATTCTAGTTGTTCCCCACGTGAACGCCACCCGTTATCAGGTTCATCTTTTTGCGTGGGAGCATCCAAAACCTCTGTGTTACCTAGTAAAGAGTTAGACACAGCGGTTTGTTTAAACCTGTAAGTATTACCTATTTTAACATAAGTATTTCTAGGGATATGCCCCTGCCTAACCCATGTACGTATTGTAGAAATGGATACAGCAAAGTGTTCAGCTAAGTTTTCGATAGGCACAAGTGCCTCATCAATTGGTATAACAATCTTGGTCATTTATTTTTTCCTTACAGAGATTACATGCTCTGTGCTTAGGTTAAGACCTTTCGGCATAAGGTCTGGGTTTTCTTCCAAGAATTGTTTTAGGTTGGTTTGGTTTAGCCGTTTATCTAGAAACTCAGGCACGTCATGTTCTTTTATGAAGTCGTACATGTGTTCCCAATCGCTAGTCCAGTATTTTGTTTTTGCCGACCTAAAAAACAAACCTTCAGAAGTTCTTACGCTTTCAACATTGTGACTATCACAATAATCAAGCAAAGCATTTTTCAATACTTCAATCTGCCGCGCCAACGCACCGTCTTCTTCTTTAAACTTTGCAGACAACTCGGCTCTTGCGGCACGTATCTTTATGTACGTTTTAGTTAGTCGTTTCGCGCTTACGTCTTCGTCCATTTGTACGCCCTTTTAGTAGTAAGAATTACTACATAGTTGTTAATGATGCCCTAGTCAAGTAATTCTTTGTATAAATCTATAATTTTTGAGTGGACGTTAATTCTTTTATCAAGTAATGAGTACATACGTTTTTCTACTGCAGAACCGTGTAACTGGACAACAGTACATTTATGCGTCTGCCCCGACCTATGTACCCTAGCGTTAGCTTGCAGGTATGTTTCCAACGATGAAGTTGGACCCCACCAAACCACCGTATTCGCTGCCGTTAACGTAACACCGTGCGCTGCGGATTGAGGTTGGATCACCAACACTCGCGGGTTGGGGGTTGTTTGAAACTGTTTGAAGATATCAGTACGTTTAGACGCGGATACATCACCACGTATAACCTCTGTAGTTACACCATCGGCACGCAATTTTGCTGTTAGTACATCTATAGCGTGCTTAAACGGTACAAAGATCAAAATCTTTTGGCTACTCTCGTCCACCACTTCCTTTAAAACTTTGTACCTATGATCTATGTCAAACACTAACGTACTACCATCATCACTATAAACCGCCCCTGCAGATATTTGCAGTAGTTTATTCATCACAATTGCAGCATTGGCTCCTGTTATTTCAGACCCACGTATCTTCATCACAAGTTGTTTTTTGAGTAATTCGTAATACTTTATCTGTTGTCGTGTTAACGGCACGCGGCGTTTCACATACACCATTGGAGGTAAATCTAAACATTCTTCTTTGGTAAAGCGCACTGCGGGTTGCAAAGCGTCAAACACAATTGTCGGGGCTTCGGGACGCGCTTGCCATTGGAATTGAGATATCTGCACCATCAGTTTACTTTTCCACGCACTAAAAAATTGAGGTACGCCATTTTCGTTTACCAGTTTTGCTAACCCATACGCGTCTTCTGGGGATTGTGCTGCGGGAGTACCCGTCATCATCCACAGCCACGTGTCAGGGTCCACTAACCCCCTTAATGTTTTCCATCTTGTAGTGCGTACATTTTTATAATGCGTGGCTTCATCCACAATTATAAGGTCAAATTCATCTGTTAACTCTTCTTCAATTGTTTTTACACCGTCATAATTTATTATGGCAAAGTCAGAACCAGAAGTTAACTCTGCACGGCGTTGTTTGGGCGTGCCATGCAATACGCTAAAGGTACGGTGCGGGGCAAACGTGGCTAAGTCCTCCCCCCACGCGCTTTGCATAATGGACAGTGGGCATATAACTAATACTCTTTTTATATAGCCTTTGTTCATAAGGTAATCCGCAGCCCAAATTGCGCTGGCTGTTTTGCCTGTACCTTGCTCATTAAAACAGAACGCTCTACGGTGCAGTGTGAGGAACGCAGCGGTAGTTTTTTGGTGTGCAAACGGCGATAATTCCCCTGTCCAATTATACTGTGTCTGTATGGGGGAAGGGGCGTTTATACCCAAACTTCTTAACGTATGCGCCTCATCAATACCAAGATTAACAAGTATCTCTTGTTTGTTAACCTTTTTGCAGTTGGGGATCATGTCAGTGACACGTTTTGGATCGCGCAGCTTTAAAAGCAACGCCTTACCATCAATCAGTTTCATTTTAACCTCCGTTTAGGGATTTCCCTAAATCATTTATTTCTTTTTTTGGTAGTTCCGTGCGCGGTTTTTACTTGAACTCTCTATGCGCAGCCCGTCTGAATTCTTACCGCCTTTGACCAAAGCTTTTTTGTGGCTAACGTCTTTACCCTCACGTTTGTCAGCTTTGCCGTTGTTGTTACGGTCTACACCTTCACGGTCTACTTTACGCCTCGCACGTTGGCGTTCCATTCTACGCTCAAATGTAGCGGACCCGACAGGGGCATTAGTTTGCTTTTTACGTTTGGATTTTTTGGCGCGTTTACTATTCTCGGTCATGCGTTTGCTCCATTGTGAACACACTCAATCACGGAACAATGGCGTCTACACAACCCACTGGGTTTAGCGTTCCAAACATCTTGTTCGGCAGCGGTAGCCATACGGTTGTATTTACCTAACCATTTTTTCCACAATTTAGTTTTGTCGTACTCCTCGTATACATCTTTTATCAGATCGTTGCACACGATAAATAGTAACGCTGCTCGTACTTTCTTAACAGATGGGTATTTTGCGAACGTGGCAAGAGCCATTAACTCAAGCTGTCCTTTGTCTGCGTATTTGGACGATTTGCCTGTCTTATAATCTACCACTGTCGCGGTGCCTGTGTCTTCATTTATTATTAGTAGGTCAGCTATACCCCGAAACCAAACATCGTCATCGTAGAACCCACACGCTTCTAGGTCTTCGGTAATACCTAATTTTACTTCTACGTGTTTGGTGCCTTTGCGGTTTTGCAGTGATACCAGAGCCTTCTCCGCAAAGCTAAACTTCTTAGGTATAGCTACGCCAGAACCAATAAAATTTTCTGCCATTGTGTGAAACTCGTTACCATACAGAATAGCCTCTGTTTGCACAAACGGCACCTCTTTCAAGATGTGTTTATGATAATATTGTTTCGGACACTGCTCAAAATCTTTGATCTTACTAAACGACCATGGGGCTACTTTAGTCACTTTTAGGGAACCTCTCCATAAAATGCCCTTGGGCTTCTTCTATTGAGGCTCCTAACATAGCTAACAACACATCGGTCATTACAACGTTAGGCCAATCTTCATCGGCTTTTCGATACGCTTCACACAGTTTCGCAGCCATTTCCAACCGTACGTATGTTGCTTCACACAACTTATCATCCAAACTCATAGACATTATTCACATCCTCCATATGATTTGCCTGTGCCACTCTCACAGGTGATAGGTAATCCTTCTGCCCAATAGGGCGTCTGGCTCATACATAATTCTACGTATTTTCTAGCCTCGTCTACTTCGCTATCCTGCACACATACCACAATACTATCGTGTACTGTTAACACAACTTTGTACCGCTTGGCAATTAATAACATCTGATGCCCTATGATGCAACGAGCGATAGCTTGACATACGTTCTCTACAACCTTTCCCCCGTATATACGCTTAGAACCCCTTCGGGTCTTGTAAGCGTATTCTGGACCTCGTTCCCCTTTCACGACATACAAGTCATGATAAAACATAGCCAATCCAGAAGGTAGGACAATGGCGTTGTTTTTAGCTTCTACGCGCAATACGCCTTCTCTACCAAACTGTAACGTATCACCACGTTGCATATATTCAATCGTGCTGCTGGCGCGCACCCAAAGATTATTTATCGCAAAGTTAGCTGCGCGGTACACTTGGATAATACGCCGCGCTTCTTTCAACGGCATATCTACACCCATACCTGCCAATTGAAGCTGAAATTTAGCTGCGCCCATACCGTAACCCGCGCCTAAGATTGTAGTTTTACCAACAAACCTTTGTGCGCCACTAACCTCATCCACTGGCACGCCATATATGCTAGAGGCCATATATTTATATACGTCCTCACCGTTTGCAAACTGCTCGACCAAATCATATTGCCCTGCAAGCCACGCAAGAACCCGCGCTTCAATCTGCGAACTATCACAATCAATCAGAGAACAACCGACAGGGGCTAATATGCTACACTTTAACTTCTTACCGTTTGCCCCTCTACTTGGGAGGTTTTGTAGATTGATTTTATCATCGCCACCCCATCGGCCCGTATGCGCAGCATAATATCTTACAGGTACGGGTAATAAACCACGTTCAGAGATGTTTATGAAACGCTGTGTCCTTGTTTCTTCTAAGGTACTTTTACTACCCAAACGCGCTGCTACTAACGACTGCACCCGATCATCGTCATGATCCAATAACGCCTTAAACTCCTCGTCATTCTTAGCAAAGGCAAAGGTTCTTTTATCCGTTGTCGGGCTAATCTTTGTGGGCGGTTCGACCCCAAAACCTTTTAGTAACTTTGCGAACTTCGGATTACTCATTAGTTCTTTACGGTCAGTTATACCGGCATCCTCTAACAATTTACCCTTACGAACTTTTATATCCTCAAGATGCGCTGCTAAAAGCGCATCGTCTAAAGTTAGCGTGGGTTCAACAAACATACGGAGAGTAGTATCTATAAGACGTAACTCATCTTTTGGAAAACCTTTCCCCATTATGTTAAATAATTTGTAGGTTAAATCCACATCGTTTATGCAGTAATCCCCGTAGGTACTTAACTCTTGGGGTGTAAAATCTGCACGCCTTTTGCCCAAGGCTTGTAATACTTCTTTCCCTTTAACTCCGATACCGTACTTTTTAGATAACGCAGCGAGACTTGCGCTACTTTCAGTCCCGTTAACGGCACGAGCGATACACACAGTATCGGTATACACCCTAGGACAAATACCAAACCGCCAATTAAGAATGGCACCATCAAACATAGTGTTATGACAAAGAGCCATAGCCGTCTCAAAGGGGAAAGATTGGAGGTATTTTTGCAGTTGCTTGTGTGTTCCACTAGCCCACTCCGTTTCGCTATCGTTAAATTTAACACCTACGCCGATCACCTCAAAACGAGGATCACGGACGTAGGCTTCGGT
>TARA_R110002153_G_scaffold68525_9_pt1 | contig 11783 bp, 4 predicted proteins | sample TARA_R110002153 | Tara Oceans TARA_R110002153 (sample SAMEA4398193) | marine metagenome | biome: Polar Biome; feature: [SRF] surface water layer (ENVO:00010504); material: water (ENVO:00002006), including particulate matter (ENVO:01000060) such as... | depth 5 m
CTTCTGATAGCTCTGCTGCTTCTACATCAAACTCTTCTTCAGCTGCAATACCAGTTATAGCTCCAATCTCGCCAGACTCAACATCTAAGCTAGCAGTTAAGTTTTCCTTGTAAGACTTAAGTACATCACCTTTTCTAAATCTTAATTGACCGTTTATAAAGCCTATTAAACTGTTGTTTTTCTCTGGATTAAAACGCATTAAGGTTTCAGTTAATCCGTCTTTCACGTCATTAGTAAATTGTCTAAGGTAACTAGGCTCGCCTACTACTCCTCTTTTTATCAATGCATCTATTAATGTGCCTGATATAATAGCCTCATAAGCATCTACTAATCCATCATCATCCCATTCATCTTTGGTCATGACATAATCACCATCTTCGTTTTTCTCACCAACAAGGTCGTCAACATTCTTATTTAACCCTTTCTGAGCCTCAGTAACTCTTTGTTTTTGTTTAGGCTTAGCTTTATCTTTTATTTCTTTTTCAGGTCTAGATTGAGCATCTGCTAGTTGTTTGAATAATTCCTCAGTTCTTTCTTCATAGATGTCACCATCTATAGAACCATCATTCAATTGATCGTCTAACTTGTCAATCTCTGCTTCTATTTTATCAACCTCAGCTGACTTCTGCTGTGTATCTATAGCATCTACTTTTGATAAATCTAGATCCTTACCTAAAGCACCTTTCATTTCCTCTGTAAACTCTCCTTTTTCAATGCTTTCTTGGTACTCTGCCATGAACTCGTAGGCATCTTTACCAGACTCAAGTGACACATTATTTACTCCAGCTTTCTTAAGAGTACCTATTATTGCATCACTTAATTTTTCAAGTGCCGACCTGTCATAGTTTATTTTCTTTTTACTCAGCAAATCGCTAAACACAGTTAGATACTCTGTAGCTCTTTCTGTTTTAGTTAAATAACCTCTTTTTGTTAACTCAGCTTCAACTTTTTTCTTTTGATTCCAAGTCATAGACCTCTTGAAGGCTCTTACTATTCCTAATTGCTTCGATGCGTCACCAACTATTTTGTTTAATATAGGATGTAGTATTTCATGTGCACCAACATTTATAGCGCCACCTTTTCTAGCTCCTTCTTTATTTATAAATATTTTTCCTTGACCTACAAATGATGCTTCACTTCTTAATTGTGCATTCTCAAAGTCCTTAAAAGATTTATACTTACCTTTTTCTTCTTTAGACATTTTACTCCACTCCTGCAAATTCATCTTCTTAGCTAGTGGTCTTAATGCCTTTAAATATTCTTCTTCTGTCTCTTTTACTTGTACGTCTAAGCCTAATTTTTCACCTTCTTTTTTAGCAAACTCTATGTTCTCACTAAGTCGCATGTCAACCAAAGCTTGCCTAGCGCTATTGTATTCTTCATTAAACCCGGTTAAAGCTGTGTTATATTCCTCTTGTGATATATCTCCTCTTCTAAATTTCTTGTTTAATTCAGTTATATTGTAGTTAGCAGCTTCAGCAAGTTCAGTTAGGTCTTCTATCTCTTGTATCTTCCCGTCACTTAAAGAATCATATATTTCATTGCCTCTATCAACTGAGTCAGATATTTCTTGCTCTAATTTATCTATTTTAATCTGTAACCCTTTCTTAACGGTATTGTCTTTTGCTTTTTGCTTGGCATCATTAAGCTTAAGTAGCTTATCTATGTTTTCTGTAGTTGACTCGCCATCTACAATATTTCTAATAGAAGACATGGCTTTAGCACTAACCGCTGCACCACCCATACCCGTTGCACCAAAAAATCCTTGTATACCGGCTTCTAATCCTTCTTCACTGAATACCGCATCATATACAGCAGCTCCCACTTCTGCTTGTTTATCAGTACCAGCGACAGAGCCAAACTCCTCATTCACCTTATCAGATGCGTGCTGAAGTATTTCTGTACTAAACTCTGTCAACCCACTGTTTAAGATTGCCATTGACGTTCTAGCATTCTTGTTGTAGAAAACTTTCTCCGCTAGATTTTTATTCATCTGCGCAAATAAACCAGCTGAACCTTTACCAGCACTTCCTTTAAGTATCCCTCCAACCGTTTTACCTATAAGTCCTAAGCTAAGTGCTTCAAGTCCAGTTGAAACAGCAGCCATAGTTAAAGGTATACCGTTGTCAGCCTCTCCAGATTTTATTAACTCATCCATTGAGATCCCAAGGTTTTCGGCCTTTAGTTTATTGTAGTTTATGTAATTATCAGCTGCATAGTCTGAAAAGAAACCTACACCTAGTGTAGCCACACCATATGCCATACTACCTAAGCCATTTGTTACTGCATTGAATATACCAGCACCTACACCAGCTACATCACCTTCCTTAACACTTTCAATTATACCTTTAGTAGGCAATGTCTTATCTTGCTCTATTTTTCTCTGTCTTATATTTTCAAATAAGTCTTCTTCACTTAATCCTTGCGTTAAAAAATCATATCCAGTTTCTTCTGCAAACTTCTGTACTGATGCAGAGCCAAATGCTGCATCGGCCATTGACTTAGCCGCTATTTCTAAACTAGCATTAGATCCTTTTTCATCACCTGAATACAAGCCATAAAACTCAGGTATGTCACCTAGTTGCTCTGCAAAGTTTGATAAAGAGTTATATACTGAATCAAAAAAACCTAAATCCTTAGCTTCTTCTGGTGACTCCAAAGAACCATCTTCCAATGCTAAATCCGTACCTGCTTCTTCTGTTTCCGCTGTCGCAGTCGCACCATCCTCGACAGCATTTAGCTTTTCCAAGCCATTAACGTTTTCGTACTCCTCAATAACTAACTTTATGTTCTCTTCTGGCTCACCAGCATCAATCATGCGCTGTACAATACCTTCTAATTCTTCCATATTAAAATTTTAATTATTTACTTAAATACTTAGCCATTAAATCAGCTGCGGTTTGTTTAGTCGAAGACTTAGCTAAGACAGTCTTAGCCACCACTTCTTTAATAGCACTGTTATACATTGACTTCCAGTCTGCTTCTTCTAAGTTTATAACCTTTTCATACTTATTTGGACCGGTTATAAGTATCTTATCGCTACCAGGAGTATCCTCGTCTATAGTCACACCAACTTCTTTTAACTTACTAATGTAGTCATCACCTAGTGTTCTCATGAACTCTCCTTCAGATATTTCATCTGGCATTGATCTTATGGGTGCTGTTAGATCTTTTATAGCCTGTGGAGTCGGCATCTTACGCTCAGCTCCTTCAACAGCTTTCTTAACACCGAATATATTGTATAGTTGTTGTTTAGCTTTTCTAGGTTTACTTAAGTCTATGTTATCTATTTTAACAGGTCCTTCACTCTTGCTTGTCTCAGGTCCAAACACAGTTATTAAGTTTGGTTTGCTAGGATCAAGTATCTCAACAGTATAACCACTTCTTAATCCATTCAGCTCACTGAAATCCATAGCATCTGCATCATCTGAGTTTAACATAGCTATATTGCTTTCTAAGGCTTTATCTATCATTAGACTAGTATTAGCTGCGTCACGCTCACCCTTAGTGCCTCTAGGCGTTGTCTTAGGCTCTATAAACCTCTTTGTTGTATTTATCTTTTCATTAGGAGGTCCAAATGCGCCAAGCTTACTAAGTGTTGTGTTTACAGCGAAGTCTCTTATCTTGTCATAATCTTCTTGGCTAAACCCATAGGTGTTGTCAGTACCATCTTTAAATTCTACGTTAAATATTCCATCATCTCCTAAAGTAATTTCTTTACCAAGTTCAGGTCTACCATTAGCACCTATTTTTGGCTGACCATTCTTATCCATAACTAACTCGTTATAGTAGTAAACAGTACTACCGTTCTCTTCTCTTGATTGAGCATGTGATTGTACGAAAGATGCAACAGTAGGTGCACCACCGTTCATCATCATGTTAGCGTATGTTCTGGCATCAGGACCAACAGCTTGCTCAGCTTTATTATAATCAACTCTGCTTTGGTCTACATAATACTTCTGTACCTTACCATCTATAACCTCTGACTTGACTATTGTAGTAGGATCGCTGTAGTAGTCATCTGTTATTGTACCTTTCTTAGGGTCTATAAAGCCTGACTTAATCAACTCATCTTTTATTCCAAAGTCTTTATCTGTACCAGTACCCACTATGTCTGGATTAGTAGCATAAGTTCCTTGAAAGAACGGGCTAGTATCACCTCCAGTTTGTGCCTGGTTTAAGTCTTCACTAGAAACAGCATAAGTATCTCCAGCGTCTAAATATTCCTGGTTACCTGTTTTGTCATATAAATCTTTATTTAACTTAGCTATTTCAGGTGACTGTGTAACTTGATACAACTTGTATCCAGATTCATCATCATACCTCATCTCAAATTTAATCTCTCCTTCAAGGCCGCTATTAGGTTGAGATAGGGCAGATGTAACGGCATATCTAGGGTCTGAGAAGTTAGGATTTATTTGCCCAGGCTTTGTACCAATGCCTTTCTCACTAATTATTTTATTATAATTATCAAGTGTAACCTCAAGCGGAGCAACTTTCATAGCTGCATTGTTTATATAGGACTTGCTATTTCTTATTACCTTTTCATCATACTCCATACCCTCGTATGGTTCTGTTGCTGTGTTATACCTAAGCAAAGACTCTTTGTACTTAGAAATCATTTCCTTATTAGCTGTCACATAGCTATTAACATCGACATTATTTTCAATAGCTGTTTTTTCTAGATTTGACTGTACATCGCTTAGGTGGTTATTCACCTTTCTATATACATCAAAGTTGGCTGTCTCGTTAGCTTTAGCAGCTCTAGCTTGATCTGCTACTCCCTTTAGCATCTCTTCAGATCGCTTACTAAACTCCTTAGCAGCAAACTCACCTAAACTACTACCTTTATATACTTTTGGATTTCTATAACTCATGTTGTTTTATTAATTTAGACGCTACTAGCAGCGTAAGATGCACCCATGAACATGTCAGCGTCCATATTTTGTTTTTGATATTTCGCCATTGTTACAGCATTTTGAGTCTCTCTATCTTGAGCTCTAGCTTGATCTGCTAAGTCTGCTTGTCTATCTAGCTTCGCTGTTTCTCTAGTCTCTCTACTTTCAAACTCGTACATTGCTCCTTTAACTTCAGCATCTTGAACTCTTTGTTTTTCAGCTATCTTTTGTCTTTGTAACATCTCTTCTCCTTGTGCTCTAAGTTTTTGGTTTTCAGACTCTTGACTCTCTATGCTAGCAGCTACACCTTTCTTACTTTGTAATGCGGCTTGCGCTAGAGCTGTAGCTCCACCTGCACCAGCACCTGTTGCTCTTAATGTATCTAATGTATTTGCCAATGCAATATCAGATTGTTCCATCTGCATCTCAGCTGCTTGTGTAGCAACACCTAGATTATTGAAAGAATTTGACATGTCACCACTTAAGTCCTTTACATCCTCATAAGGATTTATTATATCTTGCCTGCTGTTTTCAAGTTCATCTAATATACCTTGCTGTCTAGCAGAGTTAACTTGGTCCTTAACAGCTTGTGTAACCATAGACCCATATAATTCATTTGCTGCTTGTCTTTTTTTAATTACAGAAGCAGCTAAGCCAACAGCAGCAATACCTAATAATATACTCATTTTACTTTATTTTTATAATAATACGATTAATATATTGTGACAATAGCCTGTTACTATCTATATATATAGCCTAATGTCACAGTTTTTTTTAAAAAAACTAAAATTTAATGTTAAACAAAATTTGATGATACAGCAAATAACGTTTTTTGCCCTCCAATATCTGTTGTACTGTCTGTACTTAGCTTGACTGTTGCAAAATAACCTTTTATTCCACTCATACCGATGCCGTCTATAACCTGTCCAGGTAATCCTTCACTCACTGTAGTCACACCATCTTTAATGACGCCTTTGTTTATTAGGTTAGCATAGTATTTATTTTCTTTTCTATTAAACCCTACATGATATGTAACACCACCTTCTGTATATTCACCTTCGATGTAGCTATATACAAAAGATGATTCATCTTTATAGCTATTATAGTTTGGGTTTAAATATACCTGTTCAGTTGGGTCAGACAAGAAAAAGTCTGTTTGCCAACCATTGCTACCCTCGTAATTTATGGTATTAAAGTTTTTAGAAAGTGACACGTTAGAGTTAAATGAAAGCTGAACTGATGATGGGTATATAGTACCATAGAAGCTACCTCTATTATTAGTTACATTGTTGTTGTAATGTTTCCATATAGTAGCATCCTTACATGTAAAATAGGTAGAGTCTAGTGTGTTTAAAAACGAAGGGTTATAATCCCAGAAGCTAGTCCACCCGTTGTTTTGCTCATTGAAAGATAATGTGTTGTATCCACCACCAACTCTTACATTATTATCTATGGCAGTAACAGCTTTCTGTAATGACACGACGTACTTATCTAAGTAGTTATCATAACCACCAACAACCTTGTCCTTAACAAACTTTTTAAATTTTATTATAGCACCAGTAGGATCTCCAGTAAATGAACTGTTTAGCACAACCCAATTATTGCCAAGTGATTGAAATATATTATTTATTACTAATCCGTTAAGTGCATATGTATCAGGGTCTTGACCTTGTATAACCATACCAAGCTCAAGACTACTAAAGTCTACATCTGAGTTAAACGAAAGTTGAAGTCCAATTGACGAGCCACTAACAGTAGCAGTAACAATTTGATCTTCAAATACGTCAGATATATTACGCAATTCATCTCTAAAGAAATCACGCATACCATATGAACTTATCTCTGTTAGTCCATCTCTTGATAGCCTCATCATAGAGCCTCTATACTTATCTGCAAAGTAAATTCTATATCCTTTAAATGCAAATGACTCTGGGTTACTACTTATTCCATATTCACCACCATACTGTTGAATTGAACCTAGTACAACGTTTGAAGCTGTTACTGCTGGATTACCATCAGCTGTATATATAGCGTCTTTATCAACAAAAGTTCTACTTACTTTATCCTCTTGAAATATAGTTAAGTTGGTATCTGTAGTATATAGCCTTTGTATACCTCCGTATCTTGGATCAACTTCTTTTGTTATAGACTCTGCTACTGAGAAAACATTTGTTTCATTAAAACCAGTTCTAGAGTTATATAAGCCAGAGTATATCAAACCATTGCTTAGCTCTAGTCTTTCATCATTTGTTTCTGTTATAAATGCTCTAGGAGCTAAATCAGTTTGAGTATTGTTATATCCACCTCTTATTCTAGACTCTTCTAAAAACCAAGTATAATCAGTGAGTGTAACGTCTGCTCTACTTGGAAAAGTTGGGTAGCCAGTGGGATTCCAAGGTAAACCAGGATAGACTGCTTGTCTACCAGTGGCAGTAGTTGATACTACTTTTTTTATTATATATGAATTAAAGTAAGTTACTTCCCTTGTTAATGATTTGATTAGCGCAGGATTAATTGTGCTACCATTACCTCTATTTATAAAGTTATTTAATTCACTTATGACACCATTAGTACCTGACTCATAGAATATATCTATGTTAGAAAATACTGGTTCTGTCTCATACACATTCAGTCTTGTTCTTTCGTAGCTTACATTTGGACTAGTAAAACCACCAATAGCACCAACAGTGTCTTGAGTTGCCACTTGACCTATTAAGTAGTTAGAACCTTTGTTTGAATTAGATGTAGTTGGTACGTTTGGCATACCAAAGAATGGAGAGGTATTATATACCTGACCTTCTATTGACTTATCTAAACCTAAATCATCTCTTTGGCCTATTAGAACAACTTTATCAGGTGTCTTAGCAGTTAAGTACTGCTTATTAGTACCTACTACAGTATCGTAGTCAGTATTGTGTACTCTAGGAAAGATATTAAGAGAACTATTAAACTGTACTTGTAGTGGTCCTACTTCGTTTAAGTCTCTTGGAACTTTATTTATATTGTCACCTAGTAGTGTTATAAATGATAAGTCTTTAGTATCTGTTATGGAAGATGTGCTCAATGTTAATAGTAAGTTACCACTGCTTCCACCAAGAACACCGCCATTACCAGTCACAAATATCTGATCACCTGTTCTATATCTAGTGCCAGATTGGTCTACAGTAACCTTAGTAACTGTGTTACCAGAAACAATAATGGTGATGATCATATTATTGCCATCAGCGCTGTCTGTGGTGTATCCTGTAGTTACAGATACTTCACCTGTATATGTACCGTCAACAAAATCAGTTTGATTGGTCGTTATGTTTACAGCAAACTCACTTTGCGGTGTGTTGTTTAATATTGTAGGTAGAAATACATTGTAGTAATCTTGACCTTTCTGCTGAACAACTACTTTATAGCTATACCAACCTAATGGGTTTGTGGCGCTATATAATCCTATCTCGCCAGCAGCTATAGCCTCATTGAATTCAATCTTTAATGAATTACCTAAGTAAGTGTCTGTTGCTGATATTTGAGTACCAGTAAAGTACTTGTTGTATATAGTGGACGCGCCAGGCGCTGTTATAACGTCTGACTGCCTTCCAAAAATATCACATAAAACTATACCAACTTTATACGATCTGTTCTGCTTGCAGTTATGGTTTGGATATTGTTGCTGGTTTATAGAGTTATTTACACCTAAGGCATATTTTTCGCTTTGAAGTAAAGTAAAATCTATGTTTGATTGTCTTTTAAATCTAACTAAATAGTTACCATATATAACTCTGTTAGAGGCTATTTCCTGTGACTTAGTTCTTATAGGCACTTTATCTGAAACTCTACTTAACTCATTGCTAGGTAATGTTTTAATTGGTGCTTGAGAATTATACGTGTAAGCTAACTGTATCTCTGAAGTGTTTAGCTGTACCGAAGTTAGTGTATCTAATACTTTTAATGACAATGCATCAGATTCTTTATATATTATATCTACTTCTTTTACTTTTAATCCTGTAATTAAATCACCCACAGTGTTGATACCATTAGGTAAGTCTATAGTTACCACTGCCTTGTTAACTTTGTTCTCGAAAAAAGAAATTATAGAGCTCTTAAACGCGTCTATCTCATCTGACTTACCTTCAGCTAAATAACTATTAGGGTTTTGACCTAAGAAATAACCATCTTGCTTAGGTATAAAAGCTGGTTGAGAGAACGGCGATATTATAGAATACTCATCGTCATCATACTTAAACCTATAGGCAAACCTTATAAACTTATCTTTCGTAAAATCTACATCACCACTAAAAGTAGTAGAAAAGTCTGGATTTTGTAGACTAAACTGTAGGTTAGCTGCTGCAGCGACATTAACAGATTGACTAACTACTAAGTTTGGATTAGAAAAACTGACAACAGTGGTGTCGCTTGGTATACCATCTCCCTCTACAAGCATACTAGAGGTTATAGATCCTGTAACATCTGCTAATACTATATTTGCACTAGTTGATGCTGATGCTGATGCTTGCGCTGTGTAAGGTAAGTATTCACTTACAACATCTTCCATAGTAGGATCTTGCTCTATGTTTTCTGAAAGAATTTGAAAGGTAAAAGAATCTTGTGGATCCGCAGCCCCATTTACGTTATTTAAAGTTATAACATCACCTGCTGAGTAATTACCAGCGCCAGCAACAGTAACAACTGCAGTTAAAATTATAGCTGGTGTTGATAAAGGAAATCCAGTTGTAATCTCTATGCTAGCTCCTTTACCATCTATATTAGTGAATGTTTGCGGGGTTACTTGGTAAGTAACGCTCATGTTTGATGTTATCATTAGCTGTGAGCCAACAATCAAACCTCTGTTTGTTTTGTACTTTGAAAACACAGGTGCGTTAAATGGGTAATACTTTGCTACAGAAATGTGCTCTTCTTTAGAGTAGTAAGTAGCATCTGCAGTAGCTGTGGTTACGTTTATCTTTCTTGGTTGGTTTCTATTGTCAGTGAAAAACAATAAGTCTTCTAGTAGATTTATACCTAATACAGGACTTGCTTTTGAGAAATTTAAAAAATTACCCTCAACTAACTTGCTATAAGTGTTCGTATTGTTATTGTATACATATATATAATGACTAGACGTTGCTGGTGCAAAGTTAGACAGTCTATCAGTAGATGTATCATTCCAATTAGTTATAAATGCAAACAACCTATTATTAATAGTATCTATGTAAAACCCTATTATATCAAGACCAACATCTGTTAGACCGAAGTCAGTCAAAGTTATATTACCATGTACATTCTGTAAGACTCCTGAGTTATCATTCTCAGAGTTCATCACTGATGCATTTCTTGCATCTATGTATTCTCTATTTGAAACTAATCTAGGGTTAAGATCCTTATTCATCTTACCCCCTATAAAAGTATTCTTAACCTCTGCCATATATTAAGATTTTATCCATTTAGATTTACCTCTCATAACCTGAGATATTTCTTCAATTTTTATATTAGACAACCTTATCTTAGCATTTCTAAGCTTAGCACTTCTTTCTCTTTTAAGTCTACTTACAACATATTCAGGTTGGTTTATTCTACTAGCTATTATTGCATGGCCTATATGCGCATACATAGCCTCTTCTATCATCTTAGGGACTCTAGTATCCAAATCATATGCTAAACCATCAGAGATGTATTCTATGGTGATCATTACGTCCTTTAGATTGCTAGAAAAAGTAAATACCCCTCTAGCTTCGTCTATACCAAACCATCCATTTCTTTGAGTTAGCTCTGGTTGCTCACCATATCTTTGTCCATTCATACCACCCCAGTATAAATTATTATCAAGGTAACTGTTAACATCAACACCGTTGTTAAGTTGATTGCTACTAAATAATCCAGTTATTCTTGATTGATCAGCAGCTCTCCATCTTTCTACGGTTTTCGCTGGATCGCTTTCTATATTTTCACCATTTGCGTCTTGGGTTGGCACACCTTGATTGTCCTGTATAAGCGCCTCTGCTGGATTTATAGTTAGGTTGTTGTTTGGGTATATAATTCTTTTCACACCTAGTCCATCTATATAAGATACTCTAACGTAGTTTACATAGTCTTGAGGTATGATAGCAGTTAAGCTAGGTGACATAGTAAGCTCTTGTGATTTAACAGCTCTTAGTGTATCATAGCTAAATTCTTGCATACCACGCTTAGCATGAAATATAACATCAGTTCTTTTAACGCTAGGTATTAGTTTACCAGCTCCAACATATGCTACAATGAAATTATTTATAACGTCATTTAAGCTTGTGTATTGATAGCTACCGTAGTTCTGTTTTAGCGCTGTGGTATTTAATGAAACTACAATAGTAGCACCTAAAGCAGGTGCAGCGGCAAACCTTATAGTATTATTAGGTGTAGCTAATAATGTGTAGTTCGTCACAACAACTCCACCTACAGTTACTGAAAAATTAGTATCTGAAACATTAGGTATTGCAGCAACTAGATTAACGGTGAATGTACAAGTAAAGTCAACCGTTATAGCATTACCAATAAAAGCCTGTTGTCCAGAATAATATTGTGCGTTTGTTTGGGTTATTAAACCACCATTTGGATTTGGCATATCTTATTAGCTTTTTTTGTTGTTTTCTTCTTGCTGCATTTGAGTGGCAGCAACTTGAATGATTTGTGGATCTTTTACAACTACACCGAAGTAAAACAATGTCTTTAGTATAAAACTTGTTTGTTCTGATACATCTAGCTCTATGTCGATTGAGTTAACCGAATCATATAAGTATTGACCAACGGCGCCAACTGTAAATGCCCATATTGGATCAATAGGTTTTCTCAAGAAGTCACAGTTTACACTAGAAATAATAGTACTTGGCTTTACAAATATTCTATCGCTCTCAAGTAAGTATG
>TARA_R110002153_G_scaffold50018_2_pt1 | contig 11750 bp, 22 predicted proteins | sample TARA_R110002153 | Tara Oceans TARA_R110002153 (sample SAMEA4398193) | marine metagenome | biome: Polar Biome; feature: [SRF] surface water layer (ENVO:00010504); material: water (ENVO:00002006), including particulate matter (ENVO:01000060) such as... | depth 5 m
GGAATTATCAAGAGTTTCTATTTGGCACAACTCAAAATGATTATGTGCCAGGCACAGCAAACACAGTAACAATGAGCGTGTTTGGAAATCCAATATATCCTTCAGCACCAACAAATGATCAACAGCACTATGATTTCATTCTTAGGCTTACATACAAGGATGGCAAGGAAAGTGTAAAACAAGTAAGATTTGAGGGCTTAAAAGTAGAAGTCAATGCGTTTGGTTTTTATGACTTTGATCCTACATATGGTGCGGCAACAAGAACAGAGGATCACACCGCTGTTAATATTGTGTTGGCAGATCCAAATGCACCAAGCACAAAAGATTTGATCACAGTTGGAGTGCATACGCTATTTCCAGACTATGACAATCCAAATATTAGATTGTTTTTATCACCACCAGATTCAAGTTTCTTGTTAGATTGGGCAGGCATAAAAGTAAGAACAAGAATAATTGAGCCAGGCACTGATCCAGAGTTTGAAGAAACTGTTATTACAAAGACTGGACTTACCGCAGAAGGTTTATGGTTTGATAGAATACCTATTACATATGAAGATGAATATGAAGTTGTAATTACACCTTTGTATTGGAATGGTAGTTCAAGAGAAGAAGCAAAGTTTAGTTGGTTAGGTGCAAGTTATATCACAGATAGACAACAAGGCGCTGACATACCAAGCAACGGATTTCCACCTAACTTTAAAGAAAAGTATAACTTTAAACTATTAACAACAGCAGATGCTCTTGTAGAAGTAGACAAGCCGTTTCCTGCTCCTGTGAATCCTAGAATAAACGTAGAAGAGTGGAGTCTAAACATACCAAAGAGCAACTTTAATGGTCCAAATGGTTATTTCAAATTAGTGTTTAGTCACGCACACATTGGAGGATATACACAATTAAATGTATATCGCAGATACTACAAACCAAACAACTCATATGGTGGTTACACTCTAAACAAACTAGGTGCTGGCAGATGGGAGAAAGTGCAAGTTACAACTACCAACTCAGGTGGAACAGTAACAGCACATCTAAAATATCCACTAAGTTATCAAGAATATAATGGTTATTTTGATCCTGCAAAGGCTGTCTCAAACAGCAATCAATTGAGAAGGTATCCTGGATGGGTAGATGGCTTTACTGGTGAAAATTTTGAATATGTTGCTGTTGCTCAAACCTCAGGTGGAGAATCAAGTATAGCACTTAGATTGCCTCCTATTTCAGCAACATTTAATGGAACAAGACAAGGTGTGTTTATTCCAAACCCAGGTGATAGAATTACAGAAATTGATCCACTTACCCTAAGTGTATATCCTACTGTTTTAGAAAAGAATTTAGACCAAGCAATAGCGCCATTAGCAGATAGTGCTAGATTGTGGAACAGAAAAGCATTTACATCATTTACACTGACTAGTGTTTCACCAGGGAGATTATAATGGCACTACCTACCTACAACGGCATATTTAATTTAACCACTAACTTAATTGAAGCACCTAGCACCAGTGATTGGAGCGATCTAACCACTTGGGATGCCTGGAATAATTGGAGTGGTGAGCCTGCGGCACAATTAACTTGGTTATCAGAACAACTAGACCTAGAAAGTTTACAATATTTTAACCTACAAGTGTCAACAACAGCCATAGGCACAGTCAGTGAATATACTGTATATGTAAGTCAAACAGGGTCATTTGCAGGTGAAGAAACATCTACTACAATTACACCTGGCGACACAAACATAGAAGGGTTTTATGGACAGTATGTGGTTGTTCTTGTAACTGTAGATTATGATGCCGCAAGTGGACCACCTAGTATTTCAGATATTTCAGCAACAGCAACATCAGAAAGATTAGAAATTGTGCTTACAGATATCAATTCAGCAGATTTGAACGGTGGATTACAAGCCAAAGAACTTGTATTGCCAAGGAAGGCATCAAAGGTGGTCTCAATGTTCATTCAGCCTCATCAACCAGGTGGGTATTTTACAGTTGATTATGTTGCACCAGATTATGTAGAAACAGCACCACCAGTGTTTGCAAACATAGCAGAAAAAGATAGACTTATACCAAAAGTAAGTTTTGCCACATATGAAGGCATTTACACTAATTCTGTCTTTGACATAAAATTAGCAGTATTACCAGAACAGTATTGCGATACACAAGGAAATATCCTCGTTAGATAGGGGTATTTTATGAAATCAAATAAATATAAACAGAGAGAGGTAAAATATGGCATTTCCAACAAGTCAAATTGGCACAACTAACTTAGATTCAGCGAGCGACGATCCATCATTGGCACGTTCAGATTTGTTTGATGCTGTAACCAGTCTCAACTCAATTATTGCAGATGCAAATGGCGCAAATGGCGTTGTTGTAGCAAATGCAAGTGGTAAGATCACAGCCGCTAAATTGCCCAACACTATAACGGCAACAGGCACACAAACTTTTAATCCAACCAACGGCGTAGTAAACATTCAAAACGTTCTACGTCTTAGTTCACTAACAACAGCACAAGTAAATGCACTAAGCACTAACACAGAAGGTGATGTTGCAATGGTTTCAAATGGCAACGCAGGCGCATTATGCTTGGGTGTATATGACGGAACAAATTGGAAGGTAGTAGCACTTGGTGCAACTATTAGCGCCACGTAATGCCTGATACTACAGAATACGAACGAGCCCATTTAGAAGCACACGTTGATTTGTGCGCCATAAGGTATGCACAATTGAATGACCGTTTAGAAAAAGTTGAAACAGCAGTAAGTGAATTACATCAAGGTATTATCAAAGGCAACAAAGGGTTAGTCAAGGCTATGATCGTTGCGGTGAGCACCGTTATTGTTGCTCTAGTAGGCGCTGTTGCAACAATCGTAAGTTCAATGCCAGTTTAACCCATCCAAAAGTTTAGGTCCTTTAAATAGTAGTATGGACAAGGGCATACCAAAAGAAATACAAGATCGTTTAGAATACATAACTTCTACGCACAATGGTGGTCAGCCTGAAGTTGTGGGCATACGTCCTATTCCAGCACCCTGCGACGATTGTGATCTACAAATTGAAAAAGAAATGCGTGTGGTAACACTAAGAAGACATCTAACTCCATATGTGCATTGGAGGAAACAATGTAGGGTGTGCAAACTATTTCTTAATGAAGAAACAGGCAAGTTTGACAGCACATCACAAGAACTAACCGCTTTTTACCATAATTTACGCAGAACAACTAAATACAACTGTAAGAGCAAGTAAGGCTGTCACTTTACTTTCTACAAGTAATATAAATGTATGCGTTATCTGACAACGCACTCCTAAAATAAAATTGCCATTTTGTTTTTATATTACCTTAGCACTTACTCAAACGCTCCAAGCGTTATAAGCCCACTCACGTAGTGGGCTTTTTTTTGTCTTGACTTTGACTAGTTTAGATAGTATAATAGTAGTGTTATAGTCTATTTAATTACCACTTTTAAAGGATTATGATAAATAACATTGTATTGACACACAAGGAGAAAATGAAATGGCAAAATATAACCCAAAACAAGCACACGCAGGACATCCAAAGCGATGGATACCTCTTGATAGAAAAAGTGATGGTCCAGGACAACACTACGGAAAAGTAGAGTGCAGACTCTGCAACACCTTTGTTCGTTGGGCAACTAAAACAGAAATCAAAAGGGAGATATGTAATGGAAACTAAAAAAATTAGTCAAAATGGCGTAGAGTATTATAACATAGAAGAACAAAAGAATAACAAAGAAGAACACATTGCAACTGAGTTGTCTCTGGTCTCTCTTGACAGGACTTCGTCCTCAGAGGCTACGCCTCCCTCAATAGATAGACTACTTGCTCAAGACTCCTCTGAGTCAAGAGAAAGAGAAGTGGTATTGGAAGGCGCGGAGGAGGAATCACCGCTTGGACCTCACAACGTCAAACGTGCGATTGTGCAACTGTTCAACAATGAAGGCGGCACACGCAAACTTAAAATAAGATTAAACTTAGACGATGATACCAATGCAGAGTTTATTGCTCCTCTACAACCTAAAAGCAATTTAACTAACTTCTTACGCTACACAGCAGACAGCACGGAACTAGCACGTGATATATTTGTTACTATACGAAAAAAAGTAAAAAACAAGTATGGAGTAACACCACAGCAAGGAAAGTTCCACGAACGTGTAGGATCAAGAACAGGAGGTATGCAAACAATACAAGTAGAGCCAGGATGTTATGGTGCTATTGCATATGATCAACAGAGCAAACAATATGTGGCTTGGATTATGCTGTATAATATATTCCTCCAAGAGATAGCACTAGATGATGCTTATATTACGCCTAAACAAAAGGCCAGCGGAGTAAGAGGACAATATCTTTGGATCAATCCTAAGTTTGACACAAGAGTGCGTCCTAAAACGTGGGCACAAAAACGCAAGGAGAAACAATGTATACAGAACTAAGAAAGGAATATCCAAGAACTTGGGTAATATGGAATAGAATGAATTATAGATGCGAACGCTCAGACATCCACACAAGTTATCGTGATGTGGTGGTGTGCGATAGTTGGAATAGAAACATCGCAGGTGAACAAGGCTTTATAAACTTCTTTGATGATGTTGGTGAAATAGACACCTCAGGAGCATACGTTGAACGTGTGAACAAATACGAGGATTGGACACCTCAAAACACATACACAAGACCCAACAAAAGCGGCCTGCAAAGATGGCACGACGATCACCCTGAAATAATGCAGGGAAGAGCACAAGGCTTAAATCCAAAAACAATACAGTCAAGACTAAAGAAGGGTTGGAGCGTAGAACGTGCAACAAGTGAACCACTTCGTCAAGGCAAAGGCAAAGGCACACTACACAGTGGACCTTGGCATTATAAAGGTTGATCTCTACACGTTCTGACTGTATACTTAATACATAGGCAATAACGCTTATGACAAACGAAATGGCAAATATTATGAAAAACGGAAAAACAAAAAACTGGAGCCAAACTTATTATTCAGGGCTTACAAAAAAACAACACAAAGCAAACAACCATTGGTTCAAATCTGCTATTAATGTGCTGGCAGAAAACGGAATTATTAAGGTGCCAGAATTAGGCAAAACATTTACAGTAAATGGCTTTAATTTTACGGAGACAGCGTAATGACAACATTTAATGTAAAAAAACAGAAAGAGATCCTAAAATGCTACGCAACGCTACTGGTAAAACACTGGCCCTCTGATGTCAAACTGTTACGTGAAAAAGAATTGTATGAAGCAAGAAAACAGTTGTTAAATTTTTTAGAAGTCTTAGATTGGCCACAAGGGAGAGAAGGCGGTCATACAGGTTTGTCTGACTTAGTAGATTTAAAATATAACCTTAACGGCAAGGACCTATGGGACGTTCTATATAATTTTGATATTAAGAAATTTAAACAATACGAATTAATTGATACATTAAGCCTGGAGACAGCGTAATGAAAAATACAAAAACATTCTATGTATTGACTAATACCCTTACTCAGATATACAACGAACCACCAAGTTACATTCGCAAAGAAATACTCAATGCAGATAGTGTAGTTCCGTTAAATGTTCAAGCCGCATACTGGTGTGAAGAGATGTCAAGAAATGGTGTCACTATTGTAAAGTCTTGGTGGGAAAGGGAGACAGCGTAACCTCGTGCTATTAATACACAGTTTATATCTTTCAGACAGTGAGTTTGAACAACTACAATCAGCCAAGCACACAAACTTTACAACCAATACCAGTGCTTGGTATAACTACGAAGAAGATCATTACTCATTAGAAAATCCAAGCAAACGATTGCAGTTATTCTTGGGGTTACACGGATATGAGTATACACAAGTTGATGCTAGCCAAGGATGGTCTAGTGTAGTTGCAACAGCAATGAAAAGTGATTAAACTGTCAAAAAACCAACACCATTAAGCAACCACTCGTGCAATCCACTTAAACCTAGTTTAAATGCTGATCTAGTAATTATTTAAGTTATATAGGCTAAGTGCTATCAGACTACACAACAGCGTTATATGACGCTTATATTAAGTCTAAGACACCTTTATTACACACACAAAGAACTTGGTTAATTTACACGCAGAGATTTGACGCCATTTATACCCCACTTATTCACACTGATGATAAATATGTTTATAAGGAGCAACAATGGCAGGCACAAGACAAGGTGTATTAAATTACCCAACCAAACTAGAAAGTCGTCAGAGACTTCATTTCTCAAGACATCGCTCACAGGCCAAACACAGAGGTGAACTGTATGAACTCACCTTTGAACAGTATGCTACTGTATGGGGCACTGACTTTGAACGCAAAGGACGCAACAGCCATTGTCTATGTTTGACTAGGCGTGATACCACACAACCTTGGTGTGTAGACAATGTCCAAATTATGCTTCGCAGTGAGCACCTTACACTTACCAAAACTAAACGCACAATACCAAATAATAAACCTTTTGATGAATGGGAGATACCAGATGAAATTAAACACAGACTATGAAGCAGGACTAGAACTAGCCCGCAAATTTAAAACAACACAGAGCCTAGTTAATGGTGCTCTATCAATGTTTATATGGTGCAGTTTTGCACTCACAGTTTCAACCATACTATGGCAATGGTTATGATAGATCCTAATGATTATGCAACCCTAGGCATAGTTGCTGTGGCAATTATAGTAGCCATTACACATTGGATTAACTATGGGCCAATTTGATCATCAATTGTTTGACCCTGACTTTGATCCCCTAGCAGAACTAATGCGGATGCAACTTCAAGTAACCAACCTTGAAAACACAGTTGAGCAACTAATTCAAGCAACCAATACCAATCATCACACCATACAAGGCATTCTAAAAACACAGCAGAATCTTGCTGAAGCACACAGAGAACTGGTTAACTATGTCACAACCACCCGTAAAACAGACCAAAGTTGAGACGTTGGTGTGGGACTATATCACCAACAAACTCACCACCACTAAACCAGAACTAGGAGGATTGCCAATCTGTCCTTATGCTGAACGCTATCGTGGCTCATTCATAGTTAAAGAAGCACTAGAAAGTGTGAACGATACTCTAGCACTATGGGCAAAGGTATGGGATCCTAGTATACACACAGCAATAGTTCTTGCTTGGCGTTATCCTCCCACACAAGTAGGGTTGATAGGTGGGAGTGGAGATAGATTGAACAGTGAAGGTGTGCATAGAACAGCAGACCGTTGGGCCAACACACTTGGTGATAGAGATTGTGTGCTACTTGTGAATCACCCACGAGATCCTTATCCTGTGGCTAATGTGTGGACTGGTATGGATGGGTGTATACTAATAATACTACAACGTGAGAGTCTACTCCTAGACGCAAGAACTAAGTTACAATCTACTGATTATTATTCTAATTGGAGTCAGACTGATCTGGATGGTCTCTAGCCTCTAAGTCATCTGTGAGCACACGTATCTCAATGTCAAATAGGCACAGTATGGTCAACACTCTAGCATCCATTGACTCTAATACATAGTATTGATCCTGAGGATTGAACCATTCTTCAATTACATAGCCTTTGAGTAAGACGTCTAGTTGACGGTCCTGATCATCAGTGGCAAAGTATTCAACTAACATCCCCATCTCCAAACAGTTTGTTAAACCTGTCTTGACTCTTCCAATAGTCTTCTAGAATGTCAGCAAGTTCTTCTTTTGTAACCATATACTCAATTGTGACATTGCTGTCAGCGTTGATCAATCCCTTTGCAGGATCTTTGAGTTTACAGTTGGTTAAAACAATGCCTTTTGAATTGGCACGGCTAATGATGTGTTCCCAATGTGTCCAATTTGCATTTGCTGGATCAACATATGTTTTGAATTTGCTTTGGCTATTGATGCCCATAAGATGAACCTCGTATACTTCTCCGCCACTGTAGTGACTGTGAATTAGTTCTGAACTAACGATGAATACTGGTTCTTGAAGTTTCTGATATTTTGCCATTTCCTATCTCCTTTGTATAAACTTATTTATCATCATTGCTAAAAACACCTAACAAAGTGAATACAGCCTCTTTGACGCCTAATATACAAATATTTGGTAAATATGTTTATCGCGATAACATTATTAAGGAGAACTCCACAATGGCATTACCAACCATAGTAACAAGGACTTCCAAAGGAAGTGCTCTAACATTTGGTGAAGCAGATGCAAACTTCACTAACCTGCAATCAGCAGTTATTACAGTGGGCGACGGCTCATCTACAACTGGCATTGCATTAAACGGACAACTAACATTCTCAGCAGGCACAGGCATAAGTGTTGCTGAATCAGGTGGCACTATTACTATTGCCAATACTGTATCAGACACTGACACTACCAATTTTGATATTGGAAATGGAACAACTTCATTTAATGTGTCAGACAGTGAAACAGTTAACATTGCCGCAGGCACCAATATTAGTGTAGCAGTAAACACAGGCACAAACACACTAACCATTGCCAACACACAAGCCGCAGGCATCACACAACTAGCAGATGACACTAGTCCAGACTTATCCGCTGATCTAACAGCAGGTGGATTTAAGATCACTGACGCTGAACTTAAAGACTACAAAGAATCAGTTCACGATCTAGGCACCACAGACTCACCAACTATTACCGTATCAAATGGTAATGTGCAAAAGGTTACTATAAGTTCAGGACTTGCAATACCAGCATTTAGTGATGTTGCAACAGGACAATCAGTAACACTTATTGTAAGTGGATCTGGAGCCGCAACTGGCACAGGTTCGCACAAGTTTGCAGGCGGTGCTAAGACACTGACAACAGATAGTGTAGTATCAATTTTTTATGACGGAACCACATACTGGACTTCAATAGCAACAGATTTCCAAGCGTAAGGGAGGAATATTATGCCATTAGGAGCAAGTAGACTAAGTTTTTTATCACGTGCAATCATAGCCGCAGGCGGTTCAATTGCATATCGCACAGACGCATATGCAAGTAGTGTATTTTTAGCATTACCATTTGACGAAACAAATGAATTAAATGATGTGTCACCAAGTATTAACGGTTCATCAACACAAGCAACCCTAACCAGCGGTGCAAACTCAACTGTGACCAATGCAGAAGTTTATTGGAGCACTCCATCATACGGCAAGGCACTAGAAAACGTGGCCACAGGCGGCACACAAAGTATGGCTTATGGCCTATCAACATCAATTCCTGCGGCATCAAGTGGCACATATGTAATTGAAGGTTGGTTTAATGCTGACAATGCATCTACAAACTCAAACTGGGCCATATCAAGTGGTGAAGTTGGTGGTAGATTCTTGTTTGGTATAAACAACGGTTCAAGTTTTGGTTTTGGTAATGAAAACAACATTGGTATAGGCAGTGGCTGGCATCATCTTGCTATTGTCAATGACGGTGGAACCAAACGCTTCTATTATGATGGCATCTACAAAGGTGCTTGGGTAAGTTCAAACAGTGGCTTCTCAACTATACACATTGGACAGTTTAACAGCAGTGACAACAACGATTATCAAGGGCACATTCAAGACTTTAAGGTTACTATTGGATCAAACAGAGGTTACACAGGCACATCAAATAATAGTGCAAACTTCACCATACCAGGATCAATGGTAGAAACATTTGCCTCAGGCGGCGGAGCGGCGGCAAGAAGCACAATCACAGTAGGCGGCGATGCACAAATAGACACTTCAAGAAGCAAGTATGGTGGAGCAAGTCTACTACTAGACGGAACTGGCGACAATGTCGTTATTACAGATATACCATTCAACAGTCAAACAGAGTTTACGTGGGAATGTTTCTTTAACGTAGATGTTGACGCAGGCGGTGGCACAGTTTCATTAATGTCAAACAGAGTAGGTGGTTACGACACTGGCGACCTAATGTTGCTGTTTAGAAACCACGATATGAAACTACAGTTATCATCAAACGGAACTGGCGGAATGAACCTAGCACCAGTGAGTATGAGTGCTATAAGCACAGACACTTTCCACCACGTGGCACTGAGTAGAAACTCAAGTGGCGATTGGGGTTTATGGTTCAATGGCACAAGAATTGGCAATGGCACAGGTTGGACACAAAGTCTAGACAACCCCATTGGTATTGGCTCACACGCAGATGGCTCACTAGCGGCAAACGCAGGCACAGACATTTGGTTTGACGAAGTTAGAATATCAAAGACTGCCAGATACAATCCTAGTTCAACATCAATTACTGTTCCAAGTTCAGCATTTGCCAATGACTCAGACACTCTAGCACTACTACATATGGATGGTGCAGATGGTAGTGTCAGTATAACAGATGATGAAACAGCGGCGGCGGCTAGTGTTACACTTAATAGTGTGGCATTTGACAACAACGAATACTATGCTGATCTATCAATATCAAATTCACTTAGTGATTCAGGTGGTTACACTTGGAGCGGTTGGGTTAAACCAAACAACTCAGCATCAAGAGCAAGTGCATTCTGTTTAGAAGTAGGTGGTAGACGACTCATTGGCCCATACTTCTTCCAGAGTGGCAATGCAAGTATACGTTTTTATGTGCAAACAACCACAGGCACTAATGACAAAACAAGTAGTGAAACATCATTATACGCACAAGGTGATTGGGTTCACGTTGTAATGAGTATAGACACAGTAAACAACACAATGGTTGGTTATGTTAACGGAGTTCAAATAACATTCCCAAGCATTTCAAGTTCAACAGCAATTGGTTGGAGTGGAATGAATAGACTTGTTATTAACGGACAAACAGCACCTACTACTTGGTCCTCACCAGGCAACACTGAACTAGAAATAGCACAGATTTGGGCAACCAATAGCGTAATAGATCTAAGTTCAAATATAAGCAAGTTTTATAACAACGGCGCAGTTGATATGGGATCAGACGGAACAGGCAGTGGACTAAGTCAACCACTGTTCTACTTTAATGGTAATACTACTAGTTCACCTACGTTTGCAACAAACGGCGGAACACAACAAAATATTGGATTTGCCACAGGCGGAACGAACACGCCAAGTGATGGAACAACACCAAGTTAATATGATTGACTTAACAACACAGCAGAATGGCTCTGCACAACAAATAAACAAAGGAGAACAACTATGTCAAATGCGGCAAGTAATTATTTAGAAAACGCTACCTTGGATTTTTGGTTAAACGGAAACTCAGGCAGTCACACATCACCAGGCACACTTTACCTTGGACTATTCCACGGAACGGCAAGCGGTGTATTAGCAAACCTAGAAGCAGGAACAATGTCTGATGAAGTAACTCTTGGCAGTTACGCTCGTCAAACAGCATCATTTGGATCAGCAAGTAGCGGATCAATATCAAATGACCAGGCAGTTACATTCCCAACAGCAACAGGAAACTACGACGACACAGTAACTTGCATTGCGATCTTAGATGCGTCAACGTCAGGGAACGTATTATGGTATGGTCAATTAAGTGTATCCAAAACGGTAACCACTGGAGACCAATTTCAGGTCGCAACAGGCAACCTACAAGTATCGTTAACTTAAGATTTAGGGACGCTATAAATGCCAACTTACGCCAGTAACCTTAAGAGGAGGATTGGCTGGGATTACAGAATAACCCAGGCAGGAACTTCTAAATGGGTGTGGGAAACTATAACTCAGACATACAAGTTTGTAGGTTATAACACTTCTTACACGCACGAACATCCTCTCTTGAAGTTGCGTGGCAACTTTGTCGCGAGCACCGCTACCTGG
>TARA_R110002153_G_scaffold62253_3_pt1 | contig 11747 bp, 10 predicted proteins | sample TARA_R110002153 | Tara Oceans TARA_R110002153 (sample SAMEA4398193) | marine metagenome | biome: Polar Biome; feature: [SRF] surface water layer (ENVO:00010504); material: water (ENVO:00002006), including particulate matter (ENVO:01000060) such as... | depth 5 m
TACTACAGTAACTGCCCTTGAAGCATCATTTACATGAACCACAGCTTCGTTATATTGCGTATCTATTTTTACCGCTGTATGCGCCTTACTCGTTGTTGCACCACCAATCAATAACGGAATTTTAAAATTCTTTCGTTCCATCTCTTTGGCCATGTGTACCATTTCATCCAAAGAGGGTGTTATTAACCCGCTTAACCCTATAATATCTACATTATGTTCAATGGCGGCTGCGATTATTTTTTCTGGTGGCACCATAACCCCTAAATCAACAATCTCATAATTATTACACGCCAGAACAACACCCACGATATTCTTACCGATATCATGAACATCTCCTTTTACGGTTGCCATCAAAATTTTACCGGCATTAGCAGAATCTCCTTCTTGCGGATTCAGTAATTTCTCTTCCTCTATATACGGCAACAAATACGCCACGGCCTTTTTCATAACCCGAGCAGACTTTACTACCTGTGGCAAGAACATTTTTCCGCTTCCGAATAAATCTCCGACAACGTTCATACCAGTCATCAGGTTCCCTTCAATTACCTGAATTGGCTTATCTGCAGCTAGTCTTGCTTCCTCAACATCTTCAACAATATATTGGTCAATACCTTTTACTAAGGCCCGTGTAATTCTATTTTGTAATGGCTCCTCTCGCCATGATAAATCAATCTTACTTTCTTTTGTTTTACCTACAACCGATTCCGCAAAATCGAGTAAACGTTCCGTTGCATCATCCCTCCTATTTAAAATGACATCTTCTACACGCTCCAGTAAATCCTTAGGAATATCATCATAAACCTCTAACATACTCGGGTTTACAATACCCATATTCATTCCCGCTTTAATAGCGTGATATAAGAATACTGAATGCATAGCCTCACGAACAGGATTATTCCCCCTAAATGAAAAAGAAACATTACTCACTCCACCACTTACACTTGCGTGAGGAAGATTTTCGCGTACCCATTTAGTAGCTTTTATAAAATCTAAGGCATTGAGCTTATGCTCATCCATTCCCGTAGCAACGGGGAAAATATTAAGGTCAAAAATGATATCCTCTGGTGCGAAACCCACCTTATCAACTAAAACATCATACGAACGCTTAGCAATTTCGATTCGACGTTCATAATTGTCGGCTTGGCCTACTTCATCAAAAGCCATAACTATTACAGCGGCGCCATAGCGTTTAATCAATTTAGCCTGATGCATGAATTGTTCTTCACCTTCCTTTAAACTAATGGAATTCACTACACATTTTCCTTGAACCACTTGCAAACCAGCCTCTATGATTTCCCATTTAGAGCTATCAATCATGATAGGAACTCGAGAAATATCGGGCTCGGCAATTACAAGGTTTAAAAACTTGACCATGGCTTCTTTACCATCAATCAGACCATCGTCCATGTTAATGTCGATTACCTGTGCTCCATTCTCTACCTGCTCCCTCGCTACGACTAAAGCTTCTTCAAATTTCTCTTCTTTAATTAATCGAAGAAACATTTTAGAACCAGCAACATTGGTACGTTCACCAACATTAATAAAATTCGTTTCAGGGGTTACAATCAATGGCTCAAGGCCACTTAACTTTAGAAATCGTTGTTCGTTTTTTCCGCTCATAACTTCTAATGTTCTTAATGTAAAACAGAAAATTGTCTAGGTTTGAAATCTTTTACCAAATTGGCAATCGCAGTAATATGCTCTGGTGTGGTACCACAACAGCCTCCCACTATATTCACCAAACCTTTTTCCACATATTCCCTAATTTGTTCTGCCATCTGATCCGGAGTTTCATCATACTCGCCAAAAGCATTAGGTAAACCGGCATTTGGATGTGCAGAAACTGCATGTTCGCTTTTCGTTGCCAACACTTCTAAATGCGGCACTAATTGACTGGCTCCTAAGGCACAGTTAAAGCCTACGGATAAAATTGGAATATGGGAAATGGAAATTAAAAATGCTTCTGCTGTTTGTCCAGATAATGTTCTACCCGATGCATCGGTAATCGTTCCACTAACCATGATAGGAACATCGATGTTTCGTTCTTCTTTCACTTCTTCAATGGCGAACAAAGCTGCTTTTGCATTCAGGGTGTCGAATATGGTTTCAACGAGCAGTAAATCTGACCCACCATCTAACAATGCTTCAACCTGTAGTTTATAAGCTATTCTTAATTCGTCAAAAGAAATTGCTCTATAGCCAGGATCATTTACATCTGGCGACATACTTGCTGTCTTATTCGTCGGACCAATACTACCAGCTACAAAACGTGGCTTATTCGGCTCTCTTTCGGTGAATTCATCGGCAACCATTTTAGCAATACGGGCTGACTCATAATTTAGCTCGTACACCAAATCTTCCATGTAATAATCTGCCATGGCAATGGTGGTGCTTGAGAATGTATTAGTTTCTACAATATCAGCACCAGCAGCAAAATATTTGCGATGAACATCAGCAATTGCTTCGGGTTGTGTTAAGGACAATAAATCATTGTTACCCTGTAAAGGGTGTTTCCAATCTTTAAAGCGTTCTCCCCTAAAATCCTCTTCGGTAAACTTATAGCGTTGAAGCATAGTGCCCATTGCACCATCTAACACTAAAATTCGTTCTTTTAAAATTTCCCTAATATCCTTCATTTTACGCTGTAAAAAGTTCTACGTTCATTAAAAATTAATACGATACCAAGGAAGGAAAGGATAGGAAAGTGTTCTTTCTTGAGTTATCTGTCCCAAAAAAAGGGATAGAATGTAGCACCTTCTTATCCGTTAGGGAAAGGGTTGCCAAGGTTTCACAGGGTCTAGTCCCTCCGCCTTTCTTGATAACGTTTCAATCTATTTATGAACGAATTGCAAAGTAACGGCACTACCCGTTCTAATCCAAAACTTCGCTGGACTTTTTAGCCAACGAAATTTTATAAATATGTCATAAAAAAACCTCTGAAACATTAAAGCATCAGAGGTTTCTTTTATACTATCAAAGTCTTATGCTATACTTTGTACGACTTCTTTTTTAGCTTCTTTTTTAGAACCGTCAAATCCTTCAACACCACCTACGGTAGTATATTTCATGACATAACGTTTTCCTGGATTGATTTGCTGATATGCAAACTGACACATTACTGCAGCTTCATGAAAACCTGAAAGAATTAATTTTAATTTGCCTTCATACGTATTCACATCACCAATCGCATACACCCCAGGTATATTGGTCTGGTAATCTCTTGCATTGTTGACCTTAATTGCATTTTTCTCTATTTCTAATCCCCATCCACCTATTGGTCCTAATTTAGGAGAAAGTCCGAATAAGGGAATAAAATGGTCAACTTCTAAATAAGTATCTGCTTTTTCTTTATCGGTATGCTTCAGCACTACCGCTTCAAGCTGGTCCTTACCATGTAACTCCTTTACCTCAGCTTTGGTTACCAATTTTATCTTGCCCAGTTTCGCTAACTCTGATGCTTTTTCAACAGAATCTAATGCTCCCCTAAACTCATCTCTTCTATGCACCAACGTAACTTCAGAAGCTACATCGGTTAAGAAAATTGCCCAGTCTAAAGCAGAATCACCACCACCGGCAATGACTACTTTTTTATCTCTATACACCTCAGGATCTTTAATCATGTAAGAAACACCAGTATCCTCAAAATTAACAATATTGGAAATGGGTGGCTTTCTTGGCTCAAAAGAACCTAATCCACCAGCAATTACAACTACCGGTGCATTATGTTGAGTTCCTTTATTGGTAGTAACCACAAAAGAACCATCTTCTAATTTATCTAAGGTTTCCGCTCTTTCACCCAAAGTAAATCCTGGCTCAAAAGGCTTAATCTGTTCCATTAGATTATCTACTAAAGTACCCGCCAAAATTTCTGGGTACGCCGGAATATCATAAATAGGTTTTTTAGGATATATCTCTGAACACTGACCACCTGGTTGTGGCAAGGCATCGATTAAATGCGTTTTTAATTTTAATAATCCCGCTTCAAACACCGTAAATAATCCGGTTGGTCCCGCTCCTATTATGAGCATATCTGTTTTAATCATAATTCTTCTTTAGTATTGAGTAGTTAGTCTTGAGTACTGAGCCTCCACTCAAAAATCATTCGCTTACTACTACTCTTTATTTTACTTACGACTTTATATTCTACTTACTTAATACTTTTCACTATTTACCATTAAAGGTTTCGACTGCGCTCAACCTGACATTTTCATCACTTGAATATTCAAGCTTTGCCTTCATCAATGATTCTCTATGCCTCACCACTTCCCCGATTATAATAATAGCCGGATTAGATAATTCTTCTTTCGCCACAACCTCAACAATTGTTTCTATAGTGCCTATTCCTAATTTTTCATTTTCCCGTGTACCATTTTGAATGATGGCAATTGGTGTGTCGGCCTTGCCTTCACTTTTAAATAATGCTACAATCTGCGGTAGTTTAGACATCCCCATTAAGATTACAACGGTTGCGCTACTTTTAGCAGCCAATGCAACATCGGTTGATAATTTGTGTTCTTTGGTTGTACCTGTAATCACCCAAAAACTTTCTGATGCACCCCTTTTTGTTACTGGTATATTTTGATATGCCGGTACACTCAAACTAGATGAAATACCAGGCACCATAGCTACTTCTAAGCCAAAGGAAGCTGCATATTCCATTTCTTCTGACCCACGACCAAAAACAAAAGGATCACCTCCTTTTAATCGTACGACATGTCCGTGAGATTTTGCTCGACTTATAATAAGTTCATTAATTTGCTCTTGCTGGTATGCATAACATCCTTTACGCTTGCCTACAAAAATCAATTCTGCATTCTTAGCATACTCTAAAAGCTCTTTATTCACCAAGGCATCATACAACACTACATCTGCATTTTCTAGAGCCTTGATGGCTTTTAAAGTGATGAGTTCTATGTCGCCAGGCCCTGCGCCAACAACAGTTAACCTCCCTTTGTGCTGCGAGGGAGTGTCAACTATTGAATTGATTGTTTTTTGATTGGATAAATTATTGATTTGCATATTATACCTCTGCTAATTCTTGTTGTCTGAATTTTGCAACAGTTTCTAAAAATAACTTTGCATCACTCAAATACGATTCCGCAAAAGCTTTTGTAGGTTCGTTTTTATTCAACTGAAGCACCATATTTTCAAATCCACGAGCAACGGCTATTCTTCCATCGGCTACGAACTTCTCATCAAAATCTTTAATGATGCTTGCATGTGTATTGACCTTTGTATTTTCTGAAGTCAACATCGCTTTCGCTGAATTCACCATAGAAGAATATGCGTGGTAGATACTTGCCGACCATTTTTCAGCGTCGAACATATCTTGTGCATTCTGAATTTTTTCTTCACTTTCAAAAAGTAGGGTTGCAATCAAATCAATTACAACTCCGGCACATTCACCAACACCAATTGCCTTTTCATATCGTTCTGAATTTCCCCAGTCAATAAAATCATCTGCCGTTAAATCATCAACGGAAGATAATGGCGTTAGAAAATCATAGAAATACATTTGACCTTTTTCCGCGTAATAATCAGGGAACGATAAATCGCCACCATTGGCATCAAAATCATTCAAGATTAAACGTAATGCTTCTGGGCCTCTTTTACTTGGCACTTTTACTACTTTATCAGCAAAACGCCCTTGACCATTTCCATCATTGCTACCTCCTAATAATACTTGAAGCGCAGGTGCAACTAATTTATCTTTTGTACGAACAGACATTCCTTGAAAACCTATATTAGCCATGTTGTGTTGACCACAAGCATTCATACATCCGCTAATTTTAATAACGACATCTTCGTTATTAATATAATCAGGATATTCTGTTTTGATCACACGTTCCAATTCTTCTGCAATACCTGTACTACTTGAAATACCTAAATTACATGTATCTGTACCTGGGCAAGCTGTAATATCCAACGCCTTGTTATAACCAGCTTCCGTGAAACCAAGTTTTTTCAATTCAGTATAGAAAAACTCTATATTCTCTTCCTTTACAAACGGAATTAAAATATTCTGACGTAATGATAATCGAATCTCTCCGGCAGCATATTTTTGAACCAAACCTGCCAATAATCTAGCTTTATCCGTATAAAAATCTCCTAATAAAACCTTGATACCGATAGCTAAATAGCCTAGTTGTTTCTGTGGCACCACGTTGGTAGATTTCCACTGCTCAAATTCTTTAGCATCTGTAATCTCTACGGCTGGAACTTCTAGATTAGAAACCTTGATTTTCGGATACGCATCTGCATCAATCGGAAACGAATCAAAAGGAACCGCTGTTTTCTCCGCAGCCAATAATTCTTTGAATCCGTCTAACCCTAAATCCTTTAATAAGAATTTCATTCTAGCCTTAGCCCTACTCTTACGCTCACCATAACGGTCAAAAACACGCACTACCGTTTCCATTAAAGGAATAATTTGGTCTGCAGGTAAAAAACTGTATAATTCATCAGCATGCCTAGGTTGAGAACCTAAACCACCACCTAACATTACCTTAAAGCCTGGCTCTCCATTTTGAAGTTTAGCTATGAATCCTAAATCATGCATGTATGAAAGTCCGGTATCGGCATCACTTGCAGAGAAAGAAACTTTGAACTTGCGTCCCATTTCTTGACTCACAGGATTTCTTAGAAAATACTGGAACAAGGCATGCGCATATGGAGATACATCAAAAGGCTCATCTACATCAACTCCTGCCGTTTCACTAGCCGTTATATTACGAACCGTATTACCACAAGCTTCCCTTAGCGTAATATCATCCTTTTCTAATTGTGACCAAAGCTCAGGAGTTCTGTTCAAATCCACATAATGAATTTGAATATCTTGACGTGTCGTAATGTGCAATCTACCGGTAGAATACTCGTCAGACACATCACAAATACGCAGCAATTGCTTAGAAGTCACTTTACCATAGGGTAATTTTATACGAATCATTTGAACCCCTTCTTGACGTTGGCCATATACACCACGTGCCAAACGAAGGCTCCTAAACTTTTCCTCATCTAATTTGCCGCCATGAAACTCATGAATTTTTCGTTCTAATTCAAGAATATCTTTTGCAACTACTTGATTTTCTATTTCTGTTCTAAAACTCTGCATTCTTTTCTAGTATTTAGTACTGAATAATCTGTACTAAGTTTATTATCTATTTTACCTATGGACTAAATAGGTTAAAATTAAAAGTCTTGCTTACTATAAACCGTTTAATACGTTTATTAACTAATAAAACCTGCTCCTACGGTACTATTTGATTTTGTATCTATCAAGATAAATGATCCATTTGTTCTATGATTTTTGAATTGGTCATAAAAAATTGGTTTATTTAAACGGAAACTTACTTGGGCAATATCATTCATGCCCAACGAATCGGTTTCTGTATCGATACCCGAATAATCTGGCGCAATTTTATGATGAACCTGTTCAACCTTAGCCAATACTTTATTGACACCGTGCTGCACGATATATTTATTTCCAGCCGCCAAAGGCAATGAATCCATCCAAGAGATAGTGGCAGTAAAATGCTTATCTACGGTAGGTAAGTCACCAACTTTTACTAACATGTCGCCACGGCTTAGATTAATTTCATCATCTAATGTTATCGTCACCGACGACCTTCTTGAGGCAGTTTTATATTTCTTGTCATGGAAATAAATATCTTTTATTCTAGAGCGCGTTTGTGACGGAAGCGCAACAACATCATCACCAACACTTAATTCTCCACCATACACTTTACCGGCGAATCCTCTAAAATCGTGATGCTCATCAGTCTTTGGACGAATAACATATTGCACAGGAAAACGAGGTGTACCCACATTAAAAATATCTTTTCTATCCAAAGCTTCAAAATGCTCTAAAAGTGACTGACCTTTATACCAAGCCATCTTTTCAGATTTATTTACCACATTATCGCCTTTCAAAGCACTCACAGGGATAAAGGTTATTTTTTGATCTTGATAATCGCGCTTGGCCATCAATTCTTCAAAATCGGCTTTAATCGCATTATACGTTTCTTCAGAATAATCGACCAAGTCCATTTTATTAATCGCCACTACAACATCTTTAATGCGTAATAAATTATTAATAAAAAAGTGTCTGTTCGTCTGCTCAATAACTCCTTTACGTGCATCGATTAAAATAATCGCCGCTTGAGAAGTAGAAGCCCCCGTAACCATGTTACGCGTATATTCTACATGACCAGGTGTATCTGCAATGATGTAACTTTTCGTTGTTGTAGAGAAATAAATATGGGCAACATCTATAGTTATACCCTGCTCACGTTCTGCTACCAAACCATCCGTCGCCAAAGAGAAATCTAAATAATCATATCCCTTTTGCTTACTTGTCTTTTCAATCGCGGCTAATTTATCGCTGGTCAATGATTTTGTATCGTACAGTATTCTCCCAATCAAGGTACTTTTACCGTCATCTACACTACCTGCTGTTGCTATTTTCAGTACTTCCATTCTAAAGCTGTTCGCCATTCGCTAAACGCTATTGGCTTTTTAAATATTATTTTTTACTAGTACCCATTCTCTAAAAGCTAAGGGCTTAATTTTCAGAATAAAATTCTAGAAATATCCTTGTTGTTTTCTTTTTTCCATGGCTGCTTCAGAGCGCTTATCATCTATACGTGCGCCACGCTCAGAAATTGAAGAATCTCGAATCTCTTCAACCACTTTATCTATACTTACCGCATCAGACAATACTGCCGCTGTACAAGACATATCACCTACCGTACGGAAACGAACCAAACGTTCTTCTACTACCTCATCATCTTCTCTAAAAACAATATCATCTTCAGCAGACCAAATCATACCATCCCTTAAAAAGGTTTTACGTTTGTGTGCAAAGTATATAGAAGGGATTTCAAAAGCCTCATCTTTGATATAGGACCAAACATCTAATTCCGTCCAATTAGATATTGGAAATACTCTCACATTCTGACCTAATTCTATTTGACCGTTCAACATATCGAATAATTCTGGACGCTGATTACGTTCATCCCATTGACCAAAATCATCACGTACCGAAAATATACGCTCTTTGGCCCTTGCTTTTTCCTCATCTCTACGTGCGCCACCTATACAGGCATCGAATTTGAATTCTTCGATAGCATCTAACAAAGTGGTCGTTTGCAAACTGTTTCTACTAGAATATCTACCGGACTCTTCCTTAACCTTACCTTCGTCAATAGAATCCTGCACATTACGCACAATTAACTCCAAGCCTAGCTCCTTTACCAATCGATCTCTAAATTCTATTGTTTCAGGAAAATTATGCCCTGTATCGATATGCATTAAAGGAAAAGGAATTTTTGAAGGCCAAAATGCTTTTTGAGCCAAACGAACCAATGTAATAGAATCTTTACCACCAGAAAATAAAAGAACAGGCTTCTCAAATTGAGCTGCAACTTCTCTTATAATATAAATAGCTTCATTCTCAAGTGCATTTATAAGGGATGTATCTTTTAAAAGTTTTTGGGTTGGTGTTACTTCCAATTCCGTGCTTGTATTACTCATTATGCTTTTTTAGATAAATTATCTTTATTCTTTTTTTCCCTTGTATTAACTATGTAATCCACATTCTCTATTCTCTAACACCTTTGTCGGGTCAAAATAGTTATGCTCGTTAGGGAGTTTATATTTTTTTAAATAGGTATCTAGCTGTGTATCGTTCCAGTGATAAAAAGGACTCACCTTTAGAACACCATCTTTACTTAAGCTTAAAATATCAAGGCTATCACGCAAAGCTGTCTGGCCTTTTCTAAGATTCGTAAACCAAACATCTGGCTTAAAATCTGCCATTGCTCTTTTAAAAGGTTCCAACTTTACTTGTTCAGTAAACTCCGCATGGCGAGGATCATCAATTTGTGGAATTCCCATAACCGCATCTCTATGCGCCGTTGTTTGTTTAGGAACATACAATTGAATATTCAAGTTCAATCTTTTTGTTAATTCTTCAGCATGCTTATAGGTCTTTGGCGTATTGTAGCCTGTATCGCACCAAACTACCGGAATATCACCTCTAACTTCAGATATCGCATGTAGAATAGCAACTTCATAAGGTCTGAAATTGGTAGTCACTACAGGAGTTTGACCATGTTTCACCGCCCATGAAATAATTTCTTCTGGCGGTATACCTTTAAACTGAACATTTAATTTTTGAACTTGTGCTGCTGTTAATGCCATTTTGTTATTCTTTATTATTTACCCCACTTAATTAAATTCCAAAAACGCTCATGAAAAAAGTACAATATCATTTTTGTAACAAAATCTATCGATGCTATTGAGGCAGCAACCGAAAATTCACCAGTAAGTATATAAGATATTATCAACGTATCTACAGTACCTATCACTCTCCAACTAAAAGCTTTGGCGATACTACGTATAGGTTTTTCAGACGTTTTATCATCTTGATACGTTGTTTTGTTCTCTTTATTATTTAAAATAAGTTGATCCGCAATCATCTTCTAAATCAATTTTTATTACCCTACTAAATTAATAGAGTTTTCAAAAATAGCATATATTTTCAAAGTAGGTGCATTAAATTTCAAAAAATATAAATTACCCTATAGATTTAGTAGATTAATAATAAATAGGACTGAAAATTTAATAATTCGCAATATGGTATATATTACCTGCGGAAGGATTAAATTAAATAGGAATTACTTGGATATAATATCTCTTAAGGTATTATTTCGATAAACCTCTAAAGTGCTGTCACGCACCTGAAGCATCAATTTATGCACCGAACAGGCTTGTTCATCGGGGCAGTCATCACATGTTTCGTAGAAATTCAAACTTACACACGGCACCATTGAAATAGGACCTTCTAAGACACGCATTACATCGGTCATTGAAATTTCTTCTGGTGTCTTTAATAGATAATAGCCTCCACCCTTTCCCTTCTTAGAACCTAAAAAGCCAGTTTTTCTAAGACTTAACAGAATACTTTCTAAGAATTTTTGAGATATGTTCTCCTTCTCAGCAATTTCTGAAATCTGTACAGGCTTTTTATCTTTCTGTGAAGCTAAATAAGCAAGGGCTTTTAACCCGTATTTTGTCTTTTTGGAGAGCATAATGCTAAGATAACCAAATATAAAAATATCGCTTATATACTTTAGGGCACAATTTTAACGTTCATACATTCAACCATAAAAACAATTCATGAAAAAATATTTCTTATTATCAATTTTCACCGTATTAACACTGGTATTCTCATCATGTTCTAAAGATGAAGATGGTGTTTCTAACGCTAGCGAAGCCTCAATTATTGGCACATGGAATTTAACAGCATTAGAAGCAACAGATGGAAGATCTGATACGAATTTTGATGGAACTTCTATCCCTACAACTTTTAGTGCAGTAGGAAAAGATTTTAATTCGATTGTCACGTTTTCAGAAGAACCACAAATTGTAACAAGTGAAGGTTCGTACACCACAGTACTTACAACTACAATAATGGGCGAAACATCAACAGAGGAGGAAGAAGGTGAAGACTTTTTTCAATCTGATGAATGGAGATTAGATGGCAGTACCCTTTATTTTGGTACTGGTGAAGAAGAAGTAGGTTTTACTATTATAGCACTTACCGATTCTAAAATGTCACTTCGCTATAAATTAGATGAGACTCTAGAAATATTTGGAGCAACAACAAGTGTTAGCGCGACTTATAATATGACATTGACAAAGTAAACTATTCCCAGTTTAGTATATAAAAAAGCCCGGTCAATACC
>TARA_R110002153_G_scaffold1325_6_pt1 | contig 11691 bp, 18 predicted proteins | sample TARA_R110002153 | Tara Oceans TARA_R110002153 (sample SAMEA4398193) | marine metagenome | biome: Polar Biome; feature: [SRF] surface water layer (ENVO:00010504); material: water (ENVO:00002006), including particulate matter (ENVO:01000060) such as... | depth 5 m
TGTAGCGCATGGCAGAGTCGTCATATGGAAATGGAACGTTGAAGACGTCTTCGAGTGTTAGAGATGTATAATGCATGATATAAGGTCCATTGTTAGAAGTTAGAGATGAAAGAAGTATTGTTGTGAAGGGAGCGTTAGCTCCCTCTTAGTATAGTGTGAGATGCTTAGAGAGTATATGAGAGAGAGTGTATAGAGATAGTGTGAGTACAGTGTGAGTAACTGAGAGAGTATAGTGATAGCCCTAAGGTTACTTTAAGTATATATAGAGAGCGGTACTTCAAGTAAAGTACGGTGTTAGTATAAGTAACTGGTAGAGTAGGGTGAAGTGCTTAGAGATAATGTAAGAATATGGTAGTTTATATAAGAAAAGTAGGGGGTATAGAATATAATAGGGGGTATAATATATATTAAGAGTTAGATTAACTTAACCTCTAGCAACCCTATACCTAACCCTAACCTTACTTACACTACACATATAGTACACCTATAGTATATATAGTACATATATAGTATACATCTCCCCCCTCTTAAAGGAGACATTTAAATGTCCCCTTAAAGTAAAGCTAGTGAGGACTACTACTATGACAGATAAGAAGGAGCTTCTAAAGTTATTAGAAGAGAAGCAGAAGCGGAATAAGTTAGTTACTTACGAGAACGACTTCAGTAGCTTTGCTAAAGACAATATTAAGATTATTACAAAAGATGCTAGAGCTGGGTTTGTTGATTTTACTTTTAATACATGTCAAGATGAAATTAATATAGCCTTGGATGAACAGCTTGCGGAGACCGGTAAGGTTCGCGCTATTATCCTTAAAGCTCGGCAACAGGGCATATCGACCTACTGTGCTGGTAGAGTATTTTGGAAAACTTACTTTACACCACATGCTAGGTCCGTTGTTATGGCGCATGATAGTGCGACTTCCGATGCCCTGTTTACTATGAGTAGGAATATCATTAAGAATATGAATCCTGCATATAGACCTAATGAGGTTAAATCAAATGCTAAAGAAATTGTTATAGCAGCACCTCACTTTCCTAAAGATGCTTCAGGTGAGAAGCCTGTGGGTTCTTATAGACTCTATACAGCTGGTTCTCCAGAAGCTGGTCGTGGTACTACACCGACTATTGCTCATTTGTCTGAAGTAGCCTTCTGGACACATGATGAGAAGATATTAGCTGGTTTGTTCCAGGGTATATCAGAAGCGCCGGGTACAGAAGTTATTATTGAGTCGACAGCCAATGGTGCTCAAGGAGAGTTCTATAGGTTATGGAAAGGTGCTGTAGAAGGTGAGAATGATTACCTCGCATTATTTCTTCCGTGGTTTAATACTCCTGAATATTGGAGAGAACCACCGGAAGGGTTCGAACGATCCTTAGAAGAGGATCTACTAGTAGAACAGTACGATCTAGATGATGGTCAGCTCTACTGGCGTCGGTTGAAGATTGCTGAAGGTGGGGAATTAAAGTTCCGCCAGGAATACCCAGCGTCTCCCGATGAAGCCTTTATCACAGCTGGATCTTCTGTGTTTGATCCTGAGAAGACGGCTAAGCTTGTTTCTGTTGAACCTGAAAAGAAGATGAACTTTGATTTTAATTCCTCAACTTGGGAACCATCTAGTGAAGGTAAGCTACACTTATGGGAATATCCTGACTGGGATAGCAACTATATTGTAGCTGCAGATGTTGCCCTTGGGGTAGGTCAAGATTATTCGACAGCAGTAGTCTTAGATACAGAAAGGAAAGTAATTGGTGTGTTTAGAGATAACCACATAGATCCCTCTAAGTTTGGTGATCTACTGTTCTATCTAGGCAGATACTATAATAATGCGTTGCTTACTGTTGAAAGTAATTCCATGGGCGTCGCCACGTTATCTCGATTAACGCAGATGAATTATATAAACTTATATAAACAAACTAAGATCTCTTCCATTTCGAAGGAAGAAGGACAGGTACCTGGGTTTAGGACAACTCAAGTAACTAAACCACATATCATTGGTAACTTAAAGAATGCCGTTGAGAATGATGATATATGGATTGTATCAAAGGTAATGATTCAAGAACTGAAAGATTATATATCTACAGATTCAGGTAAGACTGAAGCTGCAGCTGGGTGTCATGATGATACTGTTATGGCTGTAGCTATCGCTCTTGAAACCTTACGTACACACTATGATAAGCTAACTATTAATAAAGTTCCTTGGTCTCAGAAGTTTTCTGGTGAACTTGACAACGATATTCAGTGGCTTTAGAGTTCCCGTGTCCTCACTACCCCGGCGGAGGTAGGGGATAAATCCGCCACTTTATTTAGTTTACACCCCCGAAGTCGTCATTCGTGCAGAAGATTCGCTACCTTAGGTTCGTAAGAGTTAGGCCGCTGGGCAGGTGTCAGGTCGAGGAAACAGTTAGGCTGTCCTCGCCCTATTTAACAGGAGGACAATATGAAAGGTGTAAAGCATTACTTTAAAGATGGTACCGAACATAAAGGTGGTACTCATAAGATGGATGGTGGTAAGTTATACAGTAATGTAAAACATACTTCAACTAGTAAGCCATTATTTCATTTTAAAGAATTAAGCGAAACAGCTAAGAAGCGAACGAGATCATAAAATCCAGGAGTAGTACATGTCAGTAGAAACATTCTTACGCTGGAAGATACTACCGCGGTTTATGATGCTGGCAAGTACAATAATGTCTTGGCGTTGTGCTGAGTGGTTTATGGCGTTACCAGATCCAACTGGTGCTCAATCAGCTTTCGTCTCTGTTGTTATGGGTGTAATGACAGGGGTGTTTGGTATTTGGATGGGTCATGAGCAAAAATAAATTATGTGTAGGTATTTGTACATTGGATGCAGATCGCAACTATTGTATTGGTTGTAATCGCACAATGCAAGAAATAATGGAGAAGGGGCGTGGTATATCTAAGGCACGACCCATCCCTACGGAAAAAACGGGCAAAGGAATATATAAGTCCCGTAGTTTACTTTAATAATGGAGAATCTGAATGTCAGTTGAAAAATCGGGAGAAAGATTCTCCGGTTATAATAAACCCAAGCGTACCCCAGGTCATAAAACCAAATCCCACGCTGTCCTTGCAAGGTCGGGTGGTAAAGAAAAGTTAATTAGGTTTGGTCAGCAGGGTGTAAAGGGTGCAGGCAAAAACCCTACATCAGCTAAAGATAAAGCCCGTAAGAAATCTTACTATGCTCGTCACAATGCGCAGGGTGCTGCAGCAGGACCTTTATCCGCAAAGTATTGGTCGCATAAAGTAAAATGGTAGTTAATGATGAGTGGGCTAAGTTCTTTGAAGAAATGAATGAGTTGCTCAAATCACGTAATCAATGGCGCAGTAAAGCTATGATGCGATCACATCGTATTGATGAGCTAGAAGCTGAGCTTCGCAGATTAAAAGGACAGGGGTATGACTAGATGGCAGTTAATGAAGCAGGTAACTATACGAAACCAACGATGCGCAAGAACTTGTTCAATCGTATTAAGGCAAGCAATAAAGGTGGTAGCCCAGGCCAATGGTCGGCTCGTAAAGCTCAGATGCTTGCTAAACAATATAAAGCAAAAGGCGGAGGCTATCGAGACTAATGGCAAAGAAGCCTACGCAAAAGAGCCTAAGCAAATGGACTTCGGAAAAATGGCGGACCCGAAGTGGTAAGCCGTCGACTCAAGGCCCGCTGGCTACTGGAGAGCGCTATATGCCATCTTCAGCTGTGGGATCTCTCTCGTCAGCTGAACACGCCGCTACTACTCGGGCTAAGAGAAAAAGTATTAGAGCGGGAAAGCAACATAGCAAGCAACCTAAAAAGATTGCAGCTAAAGTTAAAAGACACAGATAAATAACCCAGGAGCGGTAGTATGTCTAGATTTGTTCACGAATCACCTAAATTAAAGCCGGCTAAAGAGCCGCAATCACCACTTCCTAAAGCAGGTAAGTATACCTCAAAGGAATTGGAAAAGTCTAAACCTATTTATTCTAATACCGGAGGGAAGTATTAATGATAGCCCAAGGGTATAAAGAAATCGTAACTGATGAGCAGTTAATTAACTTAGTTGAAAGCGGTGTTAATAATTCCACTGGCGATTGGCTTAACTCCTCAGATCTTGCAAGGGAAAGACTTAAGGCAACATATGAATATGCAGGGTTACCTGTTGGTCACTTGTCGCCACAAGGTGTTTCTACAATTGTAGACACTTCAACTACAGAAGTTGTTGAAGCATATACTGCAGTGCTGTGTGATTTGTTTCTAAGCAATCAGCGCATTGGTCGATTCCTACCATGGAACGATACACCAGGTGCCTTTAAGGGCGCTAAAGATGCAGCGATGCTAGTAAACTATACAATATTTAAACAGAATAACGGTTGGGAAATACTAGAGCAATGGATGAAATCCGCTTTACTATGGAAGAACTCTGTTATTCGTTGGGGTTATATCGAAGATTATGATTACGTATTTGAAGAATACGAAGAGATTAGTCAAGCTAAACTAGATGAGATCCTTTCAGATGATGCATTAGAAGTAGTAGGGGATCTTGAATTTGAGAACCGTGCTGTAGCTGCATCAGATGGAATGGGACCAGATGTTGGACTTGTATATATTAATGTACGTGTTCGAAAAGAAATTAATAAGTCACGTGTTAAGCTAGAACTTATTCCACCAGAAAACTTCCGTATCTCACGGGATGCTACTACAATTGAAGATGCTTCATTTGTTGGTATTCAAAATAATATGACTCGGTCAGAAATCCGTAGATATTATCCTGAGATGGCTGAGAGCGTTGAAAACTGGGATGAGATTTCCGATGCATCTGCATGGGTAGGCTCTCTTGATTATGCTCAAGATGTTGCAGCTCGTAAGCAAATCACAGGTCAAGAGTATTATCAGGGATCTAATTCAATTAGTGAAACACCACTAGAAGCTAGTCGTGAAGTAACAGTAACCGAATGCTGGGTGCATGTTGATCGTGATGGTGATGGCATTGCTGAACTAAAGCATTTGATTATTGCAGGCTCACACATCCTTTATGAAGAAGATGCTGATATGATTCCGCTTGCTGATATTGTACCTATTGATGTTCCGCATGAGTTCTTTGGTTTGTCTATGGCAGACTTTACACGTAGCTCTACACTGGCATCAACTGCAATCTTACGTGGCTTTGTTGAGAATACATACTTAACAAACTATTCACCAAAGCTTGCTGATCCAAATGTTGTAGATTTCTCTGCGCTTCAGAATATGAAGCCAAAGCAAATCATACCAACTAATGGTAGCCCAGTAGGTGCTGTGGCTCAACTACCTCCAGAGGCAATCTCTACAGGTACTGTACCATTGCTTGAACATCTTCAGATGATTAAAGAACAAGCCACTGGTATGTCTAAGGCTGCACAGGGTTTAAATGATACGCTATATGTATCAGGGAACTCAGAGCAAAAGCTTTCAGCTGTTCAGTCAGCCGCTCAGAAACGTATTCAACATATCGCAAGACGATTTGCTGAGACTGGATTTAAGCGTCTTATTAACGGTGTGTACCATACTCTTAAGACTTCTATTAAAGGTGAGTTTACTTACAATATGCAGGGCGTATTTAATAAAATTAATATGGAAGCCTTGCCATCTAAAATGGAAGTAGAGGTTTTATTAGATATAGGAGAAAACTCTAATGCTAGTAAAATTGCTAAGCTATCTAAGATTGGTGCAGAGATCTTACCATCTCTTAACCAGCAAGGTGCAGGAATGGTTATTAAACCAGAAGCTCCAGCCGTACTTGCTACAAAGCTTATTGAAGCTATGGATGTTGATAGTAATGATTTCCTCGAAGATTATACAGCCGAAGATTTTAAAGCTAAAGCAATGCAAGCTATTGAACAACAATCTCAAACAGCTCAAGCTGCTCAACAAGCTACGCAGCGTAAAGCAGAAGCTGAGATTGCTTTGTCAGAAGCTAATGTCAAATACACAAATTCTCAAACAAAGAATACGTTTGATGATAACTCAAAGCAACTTGCTGTTGCAATCGATAAACATTTCCAAGAGTGGGCTGCGCTTAGTATTAAGGCAGTTAAAGAAGGTGCTGAGATTCCTCCGCATCCTGATTACACAGAAATCTTGAAGATGGCCCGTGGATTGCTACAACCTGGTGCACAACAATAAGTGAGGATTAATGGATAAGTACCGTAAGACAGCTGAGACGAAGCTGGGTAATAATAAATCATACGGTAATCATAAGATTCATCCTGAAGAATTGGCGCGTCGTGCTCACGTAAAAGGGCACTTCGCCGCCAAAGAACGGGATGAGTTCTTTGATGAAGTATATGGTGAAGTCTTAATTGACTTCTTTATTGAGTGGCTCAAGACGGAGCCGCATGAAACTAAATCTCGGGAGTTCCTCTACTCCTCTGCTATGGCACTAGGTAGTGTTAAGGAGAGAATGATAAACTTCGAGATGTATGGGAAGAATGTCCCACACCTAATGGAGGATACAGATGAGACCGATTGATATCGAAGCTCTACTTAAAAATTATAAAGACATGATTAACACGCTCGAATACGATTCTATGCGCAGTGCCGGAAAAGCAAAGATTAATGCACACACATTAATTGATATGCATGCACTTGTCGAGCGGTATGAACGAATTTTAAATTCACAACGCAGCTCCCCTAAGAAGGAGGCTAGCTAATGAATATGGATACCAACGCAGAAATGGACTCTACCCCGATGGATGATTCTATTGCAGAGGTTAATAACGGTCAAACTGAAGATGCCATGCTGGCTGACATTGTACGGAATTCCGATTTCGTAGGATCTCTACCCGATGAGCAGGTGCCTGAGTTAGACCCGGAAGAATCAGACGAACAAGACCCAATACCGTCTGAGGAAGCCGATAGCGAAGAAGTTGAAGAAGAAGTTGAAGAAGAAGAAGCTAATACAGAAGAAGAAGATGCCGACGATGAGTCCGCTACCGATGAACCTGATGTATATGCTACTGAAGACTTAGACTTAGAAGCTAAGGTTGTTGTCAAAGTTGACGGCGAATTTGCTGAAGTTTCTTTTGGTGATCTTATTAAAGGTTACTCTACTGAACAGCATCTTTCTAAAAAGGGTCGTGAACTCGGTGACGCAAGAAAAGAATTGGAAGAAGAATACCAAACTAAAGTAGAAGAGCTTGGCGTAATGTCTAAAGCATCTGCTGCGGTTCTGTATTCCAATGAACAAGCGTTAGCATCAGAATACCACGAGATTGAAACTCAAATTGAGAAAGCTCGTAAAGAAGGTGATACCTATGAGGTAAGTGAACTCAAGGACAAGCGTGAGCAAGCCCAAAAGAATTATTGGACTGCTCGTAAACAACGCGAAGGACTTGTAGAACAAATCTCTAAACAGGAACAAGCAACGAATGAAGGTGAGTGGAAAGAACAGCTAGAATATTTTAATGAAACTATTCCTACGCTAATCCCTGACTTCAATGAAGAAACTGCTGGAGCAATCCGTGCATTCGCTATTGAAGAAGGAATCTCTCCAGAAGTTTTAGATTCGATTGCTGATCCTATTATTGTTAAGTTTGTAGATGATTATCGCAGACTGAAGCAAGGTGTAACTAAAGGTGCTGTTAAACGTAAGTCAACTCCAACTAAGAAAGCCCCACTTCGTAAAGCAAAATCTGTTAATAAACAAAAAGAGGATGCACGTGAAGCAACTAGAAGGCGCACTTTAAGTGGCCAAGCTTCACCCGAAGAAGAAAAGGATTTCCTAAGATCTCTTGCCGAACGCTCCTTAAATCTATAATACCTTGGAGGGTATATAAAAAATGTCAAGCACACTCGGTGTTCGTGGCACAGGCGGACCACAAGGTCCAGCTCGTGGCACAGGTAAAGATGTCTCCCAGCGGGAAGATCTAGCCAACTTTATCACGATGATTACTCGTGACGAAACTCCTTTCATGTCATCAATCGGCAAAGCTAAAGCAACAGCTATCTACCACGAATGGCAGACAGACCAGCTCGATACTCCAGGATCTTCACGCATTGCGGAAGGTACTGACTACATCGAACCAACTGTTGCTGGTGGTACAGGTTCTCCTGCTGTTGGCGATCGCTTTGCACGCACTGGTCCATACCGCACACGTCTGGGTAACTACACTCAGATCAACGGTAAGACAATTGCTGTATCAGGCACACGCCGTGCAGTAGACCAGGCAGGTATTGCTGATGAATATGCATACCAGCTAAAGAAGCGCGGTACTGAATTGCGTCGTGACGTTGAGCACGATATGATTCACTCATTCAACGTATCTGCAGCTGTTGGTGTTCAGGGTAACACTGCACGTTCTGCTGGTGGTTACCAGTCATTCATCAACTCAGCTGATACTGTAGTATACGCTGGTCAGTGGGCAGCTCCTGCTGTTGCTGGTGATGGCACACAAGTTGTTCGGTCTTCACTGACCACAACTGCAGCTCCAACCGAAGGCTCACTTACTCTTTCAGATATCGATGCAGTTATGCAGAAGATCTATGAGCAGGGTGGTAAGGCTTCAAAGGTTATGCTTTCACCAAAGCTACGTCGTGACTTCTCCGATCTAGTACAGGCTTCTTCAAATGTTCAGCGTAACATTGATGAGTCAGGAAAGCTTCGTCAGTCTGTTGACGTGTACATGTCTGACTTTGGAGATCTCATGGTAGTTCCTAACTACATCATGGGTCTTGCTAATCAGGTCCAGTTCATCAACTCAAATGGTACTCCTGCAAACCTTGCAGCGACAACCAACGTAGCTGACTTCTCTGCATTGATCTACGATCCAATGTGGTTCAATATTGCTACACTTCGTCCAATGGCGGAAGTTGATGTAGGCCAGAAAGGTGACTCAACTGTCGGTATGATGGTTGAAGAAACTACACTGGAAGTACGCAATCCATCAGGTTGTGGTGCTATCTACGGCTTAAACTAAGCTAATTTGAGGGAGGGTCTTTTGGCTCTCCCTCTTTTATTTATAGGAGATAAAAGTGCCAAAGAAACCAGAACCAAAACTATCAAAAGCGGAAAAAGAAAGAATCGCAAAACTAAAAATGAAAGCGAAACCAGTATCTATGCCCGCTTCAAGACCGTCTAAAGCAGTAGTTGATAAGGCCGCAAGGACTAGCACATTTACTGGTAAGGTAGATGAGATTATGAATCCAGGTGGTAGAGCTAATCAAAAAAAGAATTTTGGTTCAGCTAGAAATATACCAGCATTAAGTGAAGTTGCCCAAGCTGCATACCAGCAGGGTAAAGAAAAGTATAAAGATTCCACTGCTAAAATGAGTAAAGGCGGATCTGTTAAAGCATCTTCATACTATGCTAAAGGCGGCAAAGTATTTACTGGAAGATAAACCATCAAAATATTAAACTAATCATTGGAGGTAGTAATGCTAGTTATTAGAACAGCAAACGGGAACACTTACCCCGCAGAAACATGTGTATGGCGCACAGGACCAGCAGCAGTTGGTGGCTATTTGCTAACACACTTAGATATCGGTACACCTACTGTCGCAGTCGGTGCAACTGGAACTGCAGCACCAACAGGCGCAGAGCTAGGTTATATTGGAAAGTCAGGTCGTTTTGTATCTTATACAGAACCCGCCGCTTAATTAAGGAACGAGGACAATGAGTAAAGAAACAGATTTTAAATTCCACAGTGCAACTGTGGGTGCAAATAAAGGTATTCAAGCAGGCTTCGATCTTAAATCAGGAGACTGGCAAGCAACACAAAATATAACGCAATATAAGGATCAGGCTAAACGCGATAGAGATCAGCAGGAATACTATGGTATTCGTAAAGATGGTTATCGTAAGATGGCAACTATTCCAGATATTGTAGCTATTAAGATTCTTCAGGATCATCACTTGGATTTACACGATCCAGCATTTATGAGTGATCCTAATAATATGAAAAAGCTTAAGACAATCTTAATGAGCGAATACCAGGATTTGCTAATCAATACTTAATTAGGAGGCCCACTATGGCATTGACTTATACCGAACTAGTGGCTCTTGTTCGTTCTTGGTGTAACAGAGATGAAGAGGTAGTAAGCGATGCTATTATTCAGGATGCTCTTAAATATGCAGCGGACAAGGCGTACAGAACTCTTAGGGTTCCGCCATTAGAAAACGTAGCAATATACGAGAGTTCACTTCTTGTCCCTGCTACCACTGGAACAACAGGTTCCCAATCTAGCAAGACAGAAATTCAGTTACCATATGACTTAACTGAGTTTATACAAATTAAAGAATTGGATGCGGATGGTTTAACTATTCGGGTGTTTAACGAAAAGCTAGACATTAGAACATTCAATGATAATACTGCAGAAAAATATGCAGGAAATAATTATTGGGCACGTGAAAGAAACGTACTTTATTTAACACCTGGCTTCGGGTATTCTAATCAAGGTGGTAATGCTAGTACAATTGAACTGTATTACTATCGTAGGCTACCGGCTTTAAATGCAACTTATGCTGTTACAGTATTAAACTACAATGTAGGATTTCTTACAGTATCTTCACAGGGTACGCCTGGAGCCTCACAGCTTTGGTTTAATAGTAATACTGGTACTACTGCTTATGCTACTCAGGCGGAAGCCACAGCAGCTTCTGCGGGTGGTACAGTGACTTCTGTATACTATGTAGGTAACACTACACCTAACTGGTTACGAGATGAGAATCAAAGAGTATTATTGTTTGGAGCGCTTGCTGAAGTCTTTGCATATGTGCAAGAAGATGATCAAGCCGCAAAGTATGCAGCAATGTTTAGACAAGAGATTGCTGAGCTAAACGACGAAGACGCAAAACGTAATGCCTCAGGTGGTAACCTACAAATTAACTTTAATGGAAGAGGGTTGATATAATGACAGCAGCAAGACCAGGTCAATTTACTGGCGCAACAGATAATGCTGCCGACGGTGGTTTGTTTACTGATACACTTATTGACGGTATTCCAGATCTTGTTGGCGCAGATGTTTTGGCAGCGCAAACCGCCGCAACTAACGCGGCAACTTCAGAAACTAATGCAGCTAATAGCGAAACAGCGGCTGCAACTTCAGAAACTAATGCAGCAACTAGTGCAACTAATGCCGCTACTTCAGCAACTAATGCTGCAACCTCAGAAGCCGCTGCAGCTGCCGACGTAGCAAGCATTGGTACTTCAGTTAGCGATGCAGCAGCTAGCGCAACAGCCGCAGCTACTTCAGCAACTAACGCAGCAACTTCAGAAACTGCAGCAGCAGGTAGCGCTACATCAGCATCTAGTTCTGCTACAAGCGCAACAGCTTCAGCAAACACTGCGGTAACTTCAGCATCAGCTGCAGGTACCTCAGCAACTAATGCTGCAACAAGTGAAACAAACTCGGCTAACTCAGCCACAGCTTCAGCTACATCTGCAACAGCTTCAGCTAACTCAGCTACAGCATCTGCAACAAGTGCTACAGCATCACAAACTGCACAGACAGCGGCAGAGCTTGCTGAGACTAACGCAGAAACCGCAGAAACAAATGCAGAAACAGCTGAAACCAATGCAGCAAGTTCAGCTTCAGCAGCTGCTAGTTCAGCAGGAGCAGCAGCTTCTAGCGCAACTAATGCAGCTACAAGTGCTACTAACTCAGCTAACTCGGCTACAGCATCTGCTAACTCAGCTACTGCTTCAGCAACTAGTGCTAC
>TARA_R110002153_G_scaffold76741_1_pt1 | contig 11685 bp, 6 predicted proteins | sample TARA_R110002153 | Tara Oceans TARA_R110002153 (sample SAMEA4398193) | marine metagenome | biome: Polar Biome; feature: [SRF] surface water layer (ENVO:00010504); material: water (ENVO:00002006), including particulate matter (ENVO:01000060) such as... | depth 5 m
ACCATTATTCACTCTGAGAATGTTATAATTTACGGCGTAAATCGGGTCAATCAATGGTTTCGTTTCACTGTGTATTTTAACAGAGTCTAAGCGACTGAAATTGAGTGATCCCGACGGTTGAAGTGAACTCGTGTTTAGACAGAAACAATGGAGAAAGAAATCGGGTGATGTTACGAAGTTTGTATGGTAATAACTCATGATATCAACGAAATGTGGTTTAGCAAATTTATATGTCCCTATATCCGTGCCGTTAATGCTCATCTTAATCTTATTATCGATCGATGTTAACGTACTTTCAGAATTTGTATTGGAGCACGCTATATACTTGACCGGGTGGTTAAACGTGAGTTCTTGTACCAGCTCATCTGACGGTATGTTTTTCTGCACTTGTGTAATGAGGATATCGTGTTGACGCGAAGTCATCATACCCCTTTCTTCGTTATCCAAGTAGTAATAATTTGCATATGCGTCTACGTTATAATCACTCGCTTCCGGACCCCAATAAATTCGTAGATCGACTGTATGGTACTGTAAAGCTACGAGTGGGATAGCAGATTGCGGGCCTTCACAAAAAAAGAACCGAAGTGGGTAAAAAAAAGACCGGGCACTCGCACCTGGATGTGTACCGTTGGAACTTTTACTGACGTTCTGTGCATATGTATCAATCGCGATCTTCTCTGTAAAATCGTGATCCTGGACATCTATAACTTGCCCCCCAATTATAAGCTCGACACGGTCGATTATTTCACCCCAATCTTGGACATCGACGGAACTTGTATTGTCATGAATTGTAAAGTACGTATACCCTAATAAATCACCGTTTCGTTCTAACCGGATCGTTGACATGGAATTATTTTTCACAGCCCCTTGTATTGTTTGTTTCTCTAGAGACTGTGAAAAGTTAGAGTGCCGTTTGAACGTAGACGTAAAAAAGGAAATTTCAGGGTCTCCGATAATATGTTCATCTTGAGCCCCAACCGCTATGAGCTGTACGATTCCAGATGACATACTTATTATATTAATGTTATTTTTAAATTACATGTACACCACGCCCTGAAACGATCACATCAAGTTTCTCTTCTTGCACACGAACCTAAAAACAAAGTATGATTTAACACCGGTGGCTAATAGGGTTCCATCCTCCTTGTACAATTTAAGGTTCAGGCGATCGAGTTTACGGATAGGGGTCAGGTACTGTTGTACGATTGGGTATTCACTTTTAAACGTGTGGGTAGCCGCCCCACCGGTTACTACTGTACCGAAAATACCGTTTAAATGGTTATCATCCGCTGTTTCCAAATTAGCTTTTGCACGTTGTGAAAAGAATGTTCGGAGTTCTTCTACGGAGATGTGAATGAGCTGCGTACTTGCAGTGAGAGTATTGAAACGAGCCGCCATTAATTCGACTTGTACAACATTTTCGAGGGGGGTTGGTAGGAACGTGGTATACGCGTTCGTGGGTGAAGATTGATCAGTTGAATCGACAATCACGGTGTGATATTCGTGTTCGAAATCGGGTACGGTTTGCTGAGGAGCTACGATAAGCACCATTTATAATAGACACAGAAATTTTACAGTTAAAAATTTAGTAAAATTTAACTGGAAAGTGGGAGGTTTTTATTTTATATTTAATCTACAATTTTGTAGTTGGCGTGATCGTTAACAAGTTTTTGACCACCGCACACACCACCGAGACTGGTAGAGTAAACACTGTCGTTCAGACAGTCGGGGCTACTCTTGAGACCGGAAAATGGTTCTTCGGACACGGGTTGGATCGTAAGAGACCTGGGCTGGTACATACTCCGCTTACTTTTAGATAATACGGCGATGATAAGTATCAAGATGATCGTGATGGCGATCGCTTTCAATGTCGACCGATTGGTTTTGTCGAGTTTCATGTACTATGTACTGACATTTTTTTATAAAGTGCGTTAAAGAGAAAAGATTAGTTTCATTATAGAGAGTAATGGACGGTGAAATTATTCTGGACAGGGGAGATACTTCTGTCATGAAATTGAACGACAACGAACAAGCCATGATGGATGAGATACAATTAGATTTTACGAGACCGCGAACAACTGGACCCCCTGCTGTGCAGAGAATGCATGGGTATAGGGAGCGTGAACAACCATCTATGGGGTTTCAGGAAGATGTGGACGCATTTGCGAACCCTGTAAAACAAAATGCACCAGCCCCCCCTCGAATGGAAGAACCTGTTGACCACGGTGAATATATGGATGAAACACCGTACGACAATGGACCTGGTATAGACTACGGTCCCACTGAACCACTGGAAGATGTACCCTCACCCGGGTATAAAACAATCGATGAAGAGAAATCGGACCTCGTAAACAAACTTGGACGTCTAGAAAAACGAGGATTTAACGTAAACAAGCGCTTAAATGCGTATTCCCCTGTAGATGAACTACGCACGGAAGTTAAGCGTATTACGTATAGTATCGAGGTTGATAAATCGGTTAAATTCTCACGACGCATGTTGATAGCGTGTGTGACCGGTTTGGAATTCCTAAACAAACGGTATAACCCGTTCGAGATCCAGCTTGAAGGTTGGTCTGAAAACGTTATGGAGACACAGGATGATTACGATGAAGTGTTTGAAGAACTTTTTGTGAAGTACCGCACGAAGATGAATATTGCCCCCGAAGTCAAGCTTATTATGATGCTTGGTGGAAGTGCGATGATGTTCCATCTCACAAACAGCATGTTCAAGCAGGTCATGCCAAATATGAATGATGTTATGAAACAGAATCCAGATTTGGTGAACAATATGATGAGTGCGGTTCAGACTACTATGTCCAATAACAACAAGACTTCAGCACCCGCGTCGGGTGAAGGACAATACGAAATGAAGGGACCCGGTCTCGACATTTCAAGCCTGATGGGTGGTATCATGATGCCCCCGACACCCCCCATGAACACGACACCCATGCAGAGATCAGTCGAATATACCCCCAATGTCCCTGATGATGACGATGACATCTCTGATATCGTGTCAGAAAATGGCGCTGTAGATGATTGTGATGATGAAGTGAAGGAAGTGAAGGTTGCAGCAGGAAAGCCCAAACGTGGACGTAAGAAGAAGGTTGAAATTAATTTATAGATATATATAAATGATAGGATACGCTCCTATCGATTTCGATGATCCACTCGAAATCCCAGAAGTTTCCCGAAAGCGGGAAGTTGTGGCTGAGAATTTCGAAAAAGTACCAGAAAAAAAAGGTGTAAAGGTTCAGCCCATCATCGATGAAAACACGGAATGCAATTATCTTGTCATGTTTTTCATCGTTGGGGTTCTCGCGCTCGCCGCGATGGACTCCGTTAAGAAGTAAGTATCATAAATGTACCACGCGAATACACGTCGCGTGTTACATTTAGACACGCGAATACACATAGTACCAGGTAACCATTAGCTATTGTGAATGAATGCGATGCAAACATGTACAATTATGGTGCATCAGCGATACTAAGATCTAACCAGTTGTAGTTCCCATACCCTTCAAATTTTAAAGATGTCGTGTTATACCGGATCATCCCCACGACCCCATTAGGTCTCTCTGCAGTCGTCCCACTCGGAACGATGAATGATCCACTTTCAGCCGCTGCTATACGTTCAAGTTCTGCTATACGTGTACCGAATAATTCGGGATTGATTTGGAATATATGAGCTGCACCTGTATTGCTCCCCCCACCGTTATCCATTCGCGCCCCCGATATAATATACACCCCGTCAGTCGCATCACCTGAAATGGCCACACTGTAACCAAATTCATCATTTGCATTGGGATTCGGGTCAGCTATCTCCTGTTTGTGTGTCCACGAAGTTCTAGACCTGACATATACATGAGCTGCACCCCTGGCGGAGCTGTCAAGTTTACACCCAACTACAGCAAACACCCCATCTGGTGAAATGGATACACTATTACCGAAATAATCACTAACTGCTGCGTTAGGGTCAGTTAATTCCTGTTGATGTGTCCATAAAGCCCCACGCCTGCTGAAAACGTGTGCTGCACCCTTCCATATTCCGCTACCACCGTCACTTGTAGCCCCAATTATAACGTACAACCCATCCCCTGAAATGGCGACACTCCAACCGAAATGATCATTGGCTGCTGTGTTAGGGTCAACCAGTTCCTGTTGATGGCTCCACGGATTACTTCCACTTCCAGACCTGATGAAAATATGAGCAGCCTCATTCGAAGCTCCAATTATAGCATACACCCCATCACTAGAAATGTCAACACTATAACCAAAATTATCACCTCCAGATGCGTTAGGGTCAACCAGTTCTTGTTGATGGCTCCATGGGCTATTTCCACTTCCAGACCTGATGAAAATGTGAGCTGCCCCTGAATTAGTCTTACCGGGAACATCGTCGGACTTCGCACCAACTATGACATACACCCCATCTGATGAAATTGATACAGTGTCACCAAATTGGTCGCCACTGACGGTGTTCGGGTCAGTCAATTTTTGCTGCAAAACCCATGGAGCACTTCCACTCCCAGACCTGACGAATATACACACTGCCTGTGTATTCCCAACTGCAGCGTACATCCCATCTCCGGAAATTGCAACACTCTGACCGAGGAGGTCACCTGAAAGTCCGAAAGAATCAACCAACTTCTGTTGATGAGTCCATGTCCACGCGCGCTGTTGTCCAGTGACTGCATCATTTCCACCACCAGACCGTACGAATATAAGAGCCGCCCCCCGGTCAGTCACCCCTGTATCATCGTACTTCGCACCAACTAAAGCATACATTCCATCGCTAGAGATGGATACACTCCCACCGAACTGATCGTCGATAGTTGGGGAAGGGTCAACCAGTTCCTGTTGATATGTGAGTAATCCGGGTGTAGGTATAGTATCACCATCTACTCCCCAAACAATATCAGTACCATCACTTTTCAATACTTTTCCATCTATACCGAGTGGAAGAGTTGTTAAATTGTTATCCGCGGATGCGTATATGATACTACCTTTTGTAATCGAGGTTATAGTGGAAGAGTTTGAAACTAATGGATTAGTTTCGAGGGCTGTTATGCGTAACGCGTTACTTGTTATATCATTCACCGCAATAGATAAATTCCCCGTAGTAACAATACCTGTCATAGTTGACGCATCACCGTAATATTTTTGAGCTGTAACATTTCCGGTTACGAGTACGTTCCCACTCGCAGATAATGACGTAATACTATTCAGAAATCCTACCGACAGATCTGTTGTAGGTCCATTCGCGGTGACATTCTGTAAAGTACCAACTGCACTACCACCACTGCCAGAAGCGACCTGCCAACCTATTTGCCCGGTAGCTGGATTTGTAATCGTTAATACATGACCAGTTGTTGAACCAATCGGTAAATTGGCCGGTGACGATGTCGAGTCAGCATATAATATATCACCAGGTGCTTGTAGTAACCCTACTCCATTTTTACGTATATTACCGGTATAATTGATATCACCTATGACGTCTAGGTCATACGCTGGCGTTATCGTCCCGATACCGACCCTGCTTCGGGTAGGTTTTGTATATGTGATATCGTCGCTAAAAATTACCACTGAATTCGTAGTCAAACTATAATTTCTAATCCGGGTAACAGACGTGTTATTTGGGTAGGGACCAGAAACTCTCCCTGAAAATCCAAAATATCTGGGTACATTGTAATTAGAACTTAAAGTCGTACCATAATTATACGTTGTTGTGTTAAGTGTTGTACCAGCTGAATTCTTTATCACGGAAGTCAACACCCCGCCAGTATATGTCAGCGTGACGGGCATCCATCCACCTATTTGCAACGTTGTACTAGCTGATACTACTGTCGAATCCGTTGTATCTTTCAAACTAATGACATCTGCACCGAAGAAATTACATTCTATATAATGTCCACCGTGTCCACCACTCCCCGTCGCGTGGTCATTCGTAGCAGGTGCATTTGGTGCGAAAAATATGAAACGTAGATCATCGGCAATAGGATTTGATCCGGTGTAATAATTGCCAATAAATATATCAAATGTCGCACTCCAGTTATCCCCTGTAGTAACTTCCCAATACACCATACCAGCTAGATCAAAATTACCTTCTGTTAACGTTATATAGTTGTAAATTGTATCTCGAGTTGCTATTTTAGGTGAATACACACTCAAATCCGTGCCACTCAACGTACCTGTAAATGTGGTACTAGACTGTTGATCATCAAATACCAACTGTACAGCCGTCGGCTCGGTATAAGGTGTTACATTATCGAATTTAACCGTTGGAATAAGTGGAACAACGTCTATTCCAAATACTTGTATGACACCATTTTTTAATACATTACCCGTAAAGTTTATATCACCACTAACATCTAAATCATAAGCAGGCGCCGATGTCCCAACACCGACAATACCATCTACATAATTGATACCAACATCAATAGTGGCTGTTAAAGTCATATTTCTAACACGAGTTTCACCTACAACTCCCACCGTGCGCCCGGTAAATCCAAAATACCTGGATATATCATGATTGGCACTTAAAGTTGTACCGAAATTATACTGTGTCGTGTTAAGTATCGTCCCAGACGAGTTCCTTAGAACAGAAATCAACAACCCGTTATCGTATGTTACTGTCACCGGCATCCACGCATTTATTTGTGTGTTCGTCGCGGTTGACTGTATAGTTGTGTCGTTCAAACCATGTAAACTAACTTGGCCACCGGTGAACTTGAGATAATATCCACCGTGTCCTGCGGACGAAAAGCCCGGCACGGTTGAGTTATCACTCGTCTGCGCGCCCGCGTAACCCCCAATACTGCGCGGTGCGAAAAAAACCATACGCATTTCATCTGCCATGATGTATATTTCGAAAGATGCAGTCCATACAGGGCCTGTCGTGACATTCCAGTATATGCTACCAAATCTATTGTAAGATTGGCTTCCCCATTGCAGTATGCCGATAGTACGCGTCAAATGAACATATTGATTATTTGTATCTACACCTGGACTACCCTGTATCCCAGTAAAAGAGTATGTACTACCAGATCCATGACTCGTACCACCGAATGTACCCGTCCCTGCCGACTGTTGATTTTCGGAAAATACAGTAGATGGACCGGTTGCCGCTTCCCAAAATGTAGGCGATAGAGCTGATCCATCAACCCCCGCTACACCTTGTGAACCCGGAGTACCCTGAGCACCCTGAACACCCTGTGGACCCTGTAAACCACCGGATGGACCCTGAACGCCTTGAATACCCTGAGCGCCGTCAACACCGTTGAGGCCGTCAACACCATCAGCACCTGGTGGACCTGGAGCGCCGTCAACGCCGTCAACGCCGTCAACACCGTCAACGCCGTCAATTCCACCCGAAGGACCTGCAGGACCTGCAGGTCCTGGAGCACCCGTTAGACCCTGAATACCCGGCCCGGACATCGTCCCCGCGATATACAAATCGCCAACTGATAAACCGGCATAATTAGACGTAACAGTATATGTACCAGACGTTTCACTTTGATAAAATACCGACTGTCCCTGTCCGACTGGGCATAGTAGTCGCAACCATCCATCATTACCAGGTGCGAATGTGAACATGGCCCCATCAGCTGGTATAGAAGATTCCAAATCCGTGGCACTATAAACGTATCCAGCTGAATCACCGGCAATTAGACGAAGCCCCGCTTGCATCCGTGAATTCGATGTCCCCGTTCGTATGGATACTAATTGTCTCGGTTCATCTTCTATAGAATTATCAGCGTTATTCATGCCACGTGCTCCGCCGAACGGGTTATTCATATCCGTTATCGATACACATGGAGATTCGCGGTATTTGTTATTTCGTTGGTTACTGTGTGGTGTTTGTATTTGAAATTCGATTTTAGGTGCCTTGATGCGTACTCTATCACCAAAAAAGTCACGCTTATTCCAGTCATTCGCGTCACTTACAGTATCGTTCCAGAATGTTACCTCACTATAAAATTTAGAAATCAAAAGTTCGTTATCGTGTTTATAAGCGGTTCCAGTGGCGGTCCCTGCATATACCGCGTCGTGTGTACCTAACCATCTAGACTCCACTGTCGTAGCTGCTTCTGTCCCGCTTTCACCCTTTCGCCCACCAAATTTAATACGCGCGTGATCTACAGAGCCACCCGAGGATCCAATGGTTAAATTGTCACACTTTACATACCCTTCAAATAAACTGTTTCCTCTAATAACACCCGTTAATGTGAAACGATAAACAACTACAGTACCCCTCCCCTCATTATTACTTCCCGCTGGTATTGTATTGGATCCACCGTAAAAAGTTGCACCAAACGCTTCGGGATAAGCTGGGTGTGATACAGCACAAATTGCACCGTTATGTGCTACGTTTCTATACCCTGATAGATACCCTTTCCCTGCTAGAATTGATTGGTTAGGTGCCGTCGAGCCAAATGTCATATTATCATCAGGTCCACCACCTTGACCACCCGAACGAATTATAGGACTGGCGGGGTAAAATGTAGTACCCGAGAAATCATACGCTAGAATTGTATAGTCGCTTTCCCGAGATCCAATAAAAACACGGGACCCATCTTCACTCATAGCTAAATTCCATGATGTCCATGTAGACGGTTTTCTGAGGAGTGTCCATGGTCCACCTAGAGAAGGCGTATTATCCGTGTCTCTTGCAGTCATTGGTTCATCGTATGTATCACTACCCGTATTATATATGAAGTACCGTGTATCCCCATGGGCAGCCTGTACGTCATATCCGAATGAACTTACACTCAGCGCGGGTCCAACAGCACTATACCCCGGAGATCCTACAGATACACGCGCTCCATCGGCTGATATCGCAACTGTTTTACCAAAACCGGGAAAAGTCTTTAATGAAGAATCCCAACTACTAAGGTTATTTCTTGAATCTACATTAGTTCCCTTAATGTCTGAACCAATTTGTGTGACACTACCACCCCAGCTACCATTGGGTGTACATTTTAGTATGCGTATATGACCAATCTGGAAATTAGGGTGAATAAAACCATCAACCAAATTGGCTGACGGTATGTTTGAATTTACCCCATACGGTGATCGATTGGGTTGATGGTATTGACCATTACTATCCGCATATCGAAGTCCAGTACCATTATTACCACGTGTGGGTGTGTATGTACCGACCTGATACGCTGAATATGGATGCGACGCGGATATGTTAGTCCCCGTGGCATTAGAGGGTAACTGACCCTGTTGAAAATTGCATGAATATGATGTAGTTCCACTGTAATGCGGACCAGTCGATGAAAGCATGTGTTCCCCTAAATGGTGACTAACTGGACCCGCTGTTGTTGTTCCACCGTGTACACTCGATTGAATTTCTATGAGTTCGGTTCCAGGTGCTCCAACAACAATATGCTCACCAAATCCCGACATTTTAACGGAATACCCATATCCATTGAATTCGGGGTATAATGTTATACGGTCTGAACCACTGCTATTTACGGGTATATCATTAATAATATTCGTCCCGACATTTGAATATACTTGTAAAAATAGTCCATTCGACTGTAATTCGTATACATATATCGTATTTACACTAGGTGCACCGACAACAAAACGATCAGCTCTATCACCTGCGATAGAAACACAGTGTCCAAATGAAGGTATACTTGTGGCGATGGTCTGTGAAAGGGTAAACCCGGAAACTCCATAATCGTATATATATACATTACCCGCTTTGGGTGCACCTACTATAATTCGTTTACCGTCATAATCCATGGAAATAGATTCACCGAACCATCCACCGGCTACCGGACCGTCTATTTGTGAAATGGAGGTCCATGAACCCGCTGACTCTGACCAATCATATACCTGAATATATCCTCGACCATTGTCATAGGTTGGACCACCCCCAACGAGCCGCTCCCCCTCAAAATCAGTGTCAAGACCCCTACCGAATTGCGAATATACATCTCGACCATTGATAGAACCATAATGCTGGTCACCTGATGTAAACTCATCGGGGTTCCATGCGTCAGCACCGTCGACGGGGTTTGCTCCAGCACCCTGAATTGCATAACTATATGAAGTATTCGGACTTACTGTATTAAACCCGGTACTCATTTACGTTATCTAATATGATCATATATTAAAAAAATTAATTTATTACATCACCCTTACGAGGACGTTCTGCTTTGATGTCAATATTCTTAACGGTGAAAAAGTTGGCTCGCACCTCATATGCCTGTAGTAAATCCACCGCGGTTAAACTTTTGGATACATATACATTTCCTGTGACAGATAATTTATCGTTTGCTACATCGTTAACTGCAACGTTCCCGCCTATTTGTAAGGTTTGTGTTGTTAACGCTGATACGTTAGCTATACCGACAGGGCCGTCAGTATAATACACTTTCACACCATCTGTTGAAAATGTAGTACTACCGCCACTACCACCGTATGCAGAACCATTTTGGGTGAGGATACCTGTAAAATTGATATCTCCATTAACATCTAAATCATAACCAGCTGTCGTTGTCCCGATACCGACGTTGCCACTTGAATAATGGATATCGTTCGTGTTTACGACTGCCCATTGTCCACCACCACCACTTAAGGCTTGTATTACACCGTTTTTACGGATATTACCTAAAAAATTGATGTCTTCCGCGACGGTCAAATTTGAGGAAACGTAGGCGTTCCCGACGGTCAAATTTGAGGAAACGTAGGCGTTCCCGACGACGTGTAGGTTCGACGACGGCCCGTTGACATCGACCCCGATCCCCAAACTTGCGGTTACAGTATCTAACACTATATTCGACGAGGCTCCAGGGAAAATGGCTTGATTCGTTCCCTGAAACTCTAGGATACCGTTCGCGGCCATTTATACTATTTATGAGGTTTTTTCTTGCAAAGTGGGATGCACTTTGGAGGAAATATTTAGTTACGCGGGTAATGTACCCCCCTAGTCAAGACTAAAAGGGGGGTCAGGCCATATAACCGAACCAATACCAAAACCTTCTTGAGATGTTATATCTCTTAAAGCCTGGCGATATGTACACCATTTCGGTTTATCGAATGGAACATCCCCTATTTGTGTAAAATCGGTACGCTGTAATAAAGTGGTACGCTCGACCCGTATTTCAGATTGGAGAAGACTGATACCCGCATCCATGACTTCTTGTTTCTCAGCCTCAGAGGTAAAGACCCTGTCCACCAACGTAAATGTTTGTACGTAACAGTCCTGGTCCTCATCAAATACGAGAGGGTCTTCTATGTATGTTTTGAGACGGTTTGTGTTTTCTGGAGGGGTGGCGTGTATGTAAATAGCGTACCCCGTACCTTCTAACATGGAGGGTACGATATACGCAGAATTTGGGGGTTTATAGATAAGACCACACTCGAGAGCATTAATTGCCTGTATGGGATACCCTTCTGGTTTTCCATCAACACTCTTGATAACATACAGGGTTTCCATTATACTTTGGTAATAGAGTACATTATATATTGGTTAAGATGCGTTCGTAGGAAACGAACGGCCCGTACCCCATATAATACGAACCGCCCCATCTCCACCATAACCTGAATAAGGGAGTGCAGCTGATGTATTTTGGTATTTACCAACACCTGGACCACCACCACCACCGTAAGTGCCTCCGTCTCCCCCATTCTTGTACACAGTTGACACATTACCCCTACCCCCACCCG
>TARA_R110002153_G_scaffold113045_1_pt1 | contig 11684 bp, 2 predicted proteins | sample TARA_R110002153 | Tara Oceans TARA_R110002153 (sample SAMEA4398193) | marine metagenome | biome: Polar Biome; feature: [SRF] surface water layer (ENVO:00010504); material: water (ENVO:00002006), including particulate matter (ENVO:01000060) such as... | depth 5 m
TATAATAATAGAATGTTGAGCATTACTTTGAGTCATATATTCGGGGGGAGTTACATTCCTTACAGTAGTTATTTTTCGTAAGGCTCTAATTTGATCTAATATTTCAGTAATATTAATTTTTCTGTCATTAGATAGAATTGCAGTTACTTCATATGTGTTTAATAATTCTGTTAGTATGTTTGTTAATTTAATCATTATCCTACGTAAATTTGATATGGGACTTTATAAAATGTCTCTTGTGTTAATTGGGCTTCTTGGTTTTGTCTTTCAAGTTGTTTAACTCGGGTAGTTTCTTCTAAAAAAGTTTTTAATTCTTCAATTAAGACTGTTTTTTCAGATGAGGCTTCGCTTAATAATCGAGAAAAATCTAAAGTAGTATCTGCCCCTGGAATAGGTATTGATTGATATTTACCCCTTACACTACCTAACATTTCTTTGGCTAATGCTAAAGCGTATCTTCGAATCCATTGTCTTCCTGGTTCATTAATAAATTTGTAGGTTGGTGAAGAATAAGGAACATTTGATATGTTAGTTATACCCCCCGCTGTGTTTTTTACCGGATTATTAGCTACTGATTTCAAAACATACTCATAATGTAATTTATAATTTTGTTTAGGTATAGGGAATAATTTTAAATATCTATTATTTTCTACATCAAAATGATATGCAGATTTTCTAATAGCATCATTTAATTCAATTGCTTGAACCTTTAAAACATCAAAATACGTAGGCATTAACATAAAATTAACACCTGGTGAAAAATTACCAAACCCAAATGATTGCATTAGTGATTGTATTCCTGTACCTGTACCTGCGTAAGGGTCAAAATATCTACTAATAGCCGCGGGTGCGTAATGGTAAACTTTTTTTAAATAAACTGCTTCTGATCCACTTATAGTTGAACCTATATCAGTTATTAAATCATAACTTTGTTGTCCCGCTAATACATTTAATGTTCCTTTTTCTAATTTATAATTCCCACCTGCGCCATCAATTTCACTACCGTATTGTTCTGCAATATTAACTGTGTTACCTAAATTGGGGGCAATTATACTGTCGTTTAAATTTGAACCTGTAGAAGTTCCTTCTAAAGTATGAAAACTGTTTATTATTTGAAAGTGATATAGTTGGGAGCCATATTCGTTTATAGCTTCTTCAAAACAAGTAAAAAAATTAAGTGATTGTAATTCTATATCTACAAGAGGATATCCTAAACGCTGAGCACACCAACCTGCAACTTTGTCTGCATCTGATTGAAATTGGGTGTCTGTGTCATAAAACCCAAAAGGTGTGTCTCCCGGAAAAAATGATGAAGAGCCGGGCCATATAGAAATGTTTGCCATAATTTAGTAGGTTTGTTCTCATATAAATATAAACAAATTTTAAATTACTATCATTAAGGTACCACAATTTATATTACTTGTTGAGACATCATTTTTACTTCCTGAAATCCATACTGAGCCTGTAGGTAAACCCGTAGGGGTTGTGGGGAGATTATTTAGTTGTAATGAACCAAATGAGGCTGTTGTAGTATAACTACCACTTATATTACCCGAAGCTGTAATATGACTGTCAACTTTTAAAGTATTATATGCTCTAGTTTCACCACTTTCACTTACTGTAAAGAGGACGTTCCCGATAGTACCTGGTAGTGGTGAATTAGTTCTAATACCAAAATAAGGTTTACCTGCATGGAAATTGTCAGCATCGAGTAAAATTTCAAAGCTACCTGATCCTTTTTGTGTTATAGAACCTACTGTGTTTCCAAAACCAGAATGTTCGGGTCTAATTAAAGTAGAACCTAATTCTGCATTTAAAGACATAAATGTATTAATGCCCCCTCCTGGACTAAAATAGAAACTATTTCCTTGACCAACATGAGTATAATTTCCTTTATTAATTTGAAGAAAGCTTGTATGAACTTTATCTGATGTTATAATTCCGCTTGAACTTATATTACCAGAGGCTGTTATATTTGTAAAACCTGTTAGTTCAGATCCATTACCACTAAATGAAGTAGCTGTTATTCCTCCTAAAGTTTTAATACTACCTGTAAATTGGTGAATATCATCTAAAGAATTACCAAATATAGTAGAACCACTAGAAAATGATTGGGTTAAATGAGTAATAGAAGATGAAATAATGTAATTTTGAGCAACTACGTTTCCTCGAGATATTATATTACCTTTAGATATTATATCCCCACCTATTATTATATTTCCACTTGCACTTATATTATTGGATGCTGTTATATTTGTAGTAGTGATATAGTTATCAGCTTTGAAGTAATCATAAACTCGTGTTTCCCCACTTTCACTTGTAGTAAGTAAAGGTGTGTTTGCACCGGGAATAGCAGTATTACTATATACTCCAAGTTTAGCATCTCCTCTAACTTGATCAGCATCTAATAATATAGCAAAACTACCTGATCCTTTTTGTGTTATAGAACCCATTCTAAGATCACCTGTTAACTGGGGGTGTTCAGCTCTAAATATTGTAGAATGTTTACCTGCTTCAGCATGAACTGCTACAAATCCTTGTCCTTCACCACTTATTTGAACTGAACTTGTAGGTGTACTTCCACTTGTAGTTGTACCAATATTAATTTCTCTTACTTGGATTGATTGAAATCCACTACCTGATCTAAATTCAACTACTTTAGATGATGAATTAATAGAAATTTTACCTATTTCATGTTTTGCTGAACCTGAGGTTTCACTACTACCACTATAGAAGAAAATGGTACTTTTATCTAAATGTAAATCTTTAAATGGGAATTCTTTGGATCCTAAGGAATGTTGGCTAGGTGCATCTGGTATGATATCACCCCCTATAACAGTAACTCCATTTCTTACATATAATGAGTATCTACTTTGATTGGTATTAAAGTAATTTGTTATTTTTTCTTCATTATATTGTTGTTTAATAGAACCAGATAATCCTAAAATTGCTCTACCCCCATCTATAAATGCATCTTCTTTAGTTTTAATAGATGCTGTAATAAATAAATGATTTGTATTAATAATATCAAAATCGTAAGTTTCATCAGGGTCTATAACATTCGTAGATGAAAGAGAATTTGCCCCTGTAACATGAAGTTGACCTGTTCCTTTATCCCAAAGGATTATTTGGTCAATATTTTTAGTTGTTAAACCTGGAAAATATACATGTCTACTTGCAGATAAATTTCCTCTTAAAGATAACATAATATTACTTTGTGGTCCCAATGTAGGACTTTCATCACCTATCCCAACATTACCCTCACTACTTATAACCATTCTAGGGGATGATGAACCTGCGTTTATTGTAAGTTGATTTCCGGCCTCAATTTTTAATTGATTATTTTCATGGGTAATAAAACTAGGAGTATCTGAGGTAGAATCACTACCTAAATATATACGTTTAGTATCTTGTAATATATGATCCCCACTAGATGAAATATCTCCCAATACTCTAATTTCCATTGAAGAAGATAAATAAGTTGCCCCAATTTCCCAATCTAAATCACCTCCTCCTCCTCCTAATTCTAATTCTCCAATTCGTGTAGAAAAAGATGAGGAATCAGCATAGAACGCTCCTGATATTGATGCATCAATTTGAGCAGAACTTGAAATAATATCTGAAGGGATATTAGATAAATCTGTATAGCTACTAACACCTTCACCACCTCCACCATAACTTCCTGTATAATAAAATTGTCCTGATTCTATATCAATAAGAACTGTTGAGTAAGGATTACCTGAAGCATTTGATGTACTAGCAAACAATAATCCGCTTGCACTTATGTTACCTGAAGCTGTTATATTACCATTAAAAGTAGAAGTTTCTCCAAAAAGTGAATTTCCAGATGAAGTTAATGAGGTATTAATTATAGCATTAGTAAGTGTGTCACCAACATCTTCAGGGCTAGCTAAAGCAACTGTACCCCAATATAAAGATCCATTTCTATTCCATAAAATATTACCTGCGTCTTCATTTGCTGTGTTTATTGTAGTTTCTTCATTAAGAATTGGAAATAATTGGATATGTGGATTATTACCTGTTGTAGATTGAGATATAATTAATGATCCTGTTAATTGAGCATCCCCATTAAATGGGAATCCAGCACCTCCTGCAATTTCATTACCACTTAAATCAAAGAAATTAGGTGCATAAATAGGTTCTGTTGCTAAAATCCCCCCACTTGATGAAATACCTCCTGATACTTGTAATCCTCTTGAAGCCGACACAACAACTTTACCTAAAGTTGGATGATGGGTTTTAAGTCTAATTTCAGTATCTGCTATATTAAATAAACGATATCCATCTATATATAAATTGTTTACATCTCCATCCGAATGACCAAAAATTCTTCCTGAATGTTGATCTACACCTATTGTATTATTAACTGTTCGGTTAGTGAAATATATAGGATTGAGAGATTGTAAAACAATAGAGCTAGAGGGGAAACCACCCATGGATACATCATCCATTTCATTTGTTAAAAATATGCTTTTACTGACCTTTAAATATCCTTCGTTATTTAGACTTTGACTTACTCTAAGGACATCTGTGTTGATTGTAGATGATGATAAAAATTTAGTAGTAATATTTTCTCCATTTGAAATATTACTTGAAGATATTAAGGATGCTGAAAGTTGGTTTATATTTTGGGCATTAAAACCATTAAAATCGGGACTATTTTGTGCTAGTCCAAGATAGAAAAAGGCAGCTTCAGGTTCAGGAATTGATGCTACTCCTAATTTTCCAAAGGATTCTGAAATTCTAATGTCAAAATTTGAATAGTTTGGTTGAAGTGGGTCCTTTGAATTATCAAAACCTATTGTAATTTGTTTTCTATTCCCACTAACAAATTTTAGATTTTCATAAAGATCTATATGATGTAACCATTGATCATAATAATAATTATCACCTACAGTATTACGTACACCCCCACTTATAAAAAGTCTATAATGTTTAAATCCTGTATTAAATGAGTCTGTATAAAACTCACTTGATGTGTAATTAAGCACATATTTAGTATCTCCATTACTTAAAGCAGATTCTTCATTAGAACCATGAAGAGTATATTCAGGATCTGTACCTACTGTGTATTGTTTAAAAGGGATATGACCATCTGTTCTTGCTTTATTGATTCCGCTTTCAGTATATATATTTTCATAAGTTGCCCCATCATTACTACCTTTAAGTATTATGTGTTCTATATATTGAAAATTAGTGTCTGTTTGGGGATTATCAGAGGAATTATTACTATAATATAATCCTAATTTGGATATTATTTTAGAAGAACTAAAACCAAAACTATGGGTAGTATATGAACTAGTATAAGCAGGAAATTTACCATAACTTAATAAATCAGGATAATCTTGGGTAGTTAGTGATGAAGAAAATCTGAATAAATCTGTGGTAGATACCCCATCTTCTATGTTTTTATTAAAGTTAAATGACTCATTTGCAATTGAACTAACTAAAGTTGATATTCGATCATCAGTATCTATATCTCCTACTACACGATTTGGGGGTAAAAAAGCATTATCACTATTAGGACCTAAAGAAGCTGATCCTAATGGCATAATATAATTAGTTGCTCCTTCAGATGCAGATATAAATAATCCCTTATCAAATATATATTCTACTATATCGTTATTATCAGTAGAAGTTACAGTATTCTTTTTATAAAAATCTCTATTAGTTAAATATTCTGTAAATTTTGAAAGTGAACTAGAATTAGTTATTAAAATAGGGTTTATACCTGCTGTACCACCTCCTCCTCCAGTTCCTATTGTTTCACTACCATTAACTAAAAAAGAACCTGATATTGACACAGAACCTGTAAATTGGTGGGTATCGCTAGTATCATCCCCAAAAATATTACTCCCTGTAGCATGGATAGCATCTAAAGATGAAAATGTAAAACCTTCACTAAAAGTAATATTTCCCCCTACATCTAAATCTCCTATTGTTTGGATAGATGAAGCAGTAATAGGTATGTCAACTCCTGAAAATCCTGTAGGACCAAAATATCTGTATGCTGTAATATAAAGAGGGTGAATGAATGTGGCGTTATAAGCTCCATCAGGAAAACTATTAGGATCAACTCCATCATCACTAGTATTTCCATCTGTATTATAATCAGTATAACCTCCATCATTATTAGTATCTAATTCAGATTTAGGACCTGAACTTGCTATTAATAAACATCCTTCTTTGTAATCAAATATCCAACCTTCATCTCTATTGGTAAGCCCTATAGGACTAATTACACCTAAACTAAAATTTGGTGCAGCATGTGTAGTAGGAGCTGTGGTGCTATCAGATTGGTAAAGACTTGCTCCATAAGCAGCCCCATATTTAGAAGGAGGTAAAAAGTTTTTTAAAATAAAAGATTGAGAAGCAGCTAAATTATTATAATTAAATTCAAAATTTGGATTTACTTTCCAAGTTTTTTGATATAATGACCCATTTCCCGAAAAATCACTTCCTGTTGCTGCAAAACATGTATAGAATTGTCCAGCACTTTGTTGGACCCTAGATAAAGGTATTGTGATTAATTCAACATAAGGATTAGTAGCACTAGAATTTGCATGACTTTCAGAAAAATGGCCATTAGCTATTTTTTCTTTATAATCTGCTCCTATGGAACCTGTAACCCAGGTTCTTCTTCTACCTAATGAATTATTTAAATCATTTAAATCGGAGTGAAATTCAATAGTATTACCTAATGTAATAATTTCTTCAGGGTAAGTTTGAGGACTCTTAGGAAATTTTTCTTGACTAAGAAATTTAGCCGTTTTTGAATTATATACTCCCGCCATTCCTTTCAAAGAATAGATTCTTTTTTCTAATTCATTAAATTGATTTTCTTCAAGTGCCATTTAATAGTATTTTATTATAAATATTAAGATGTTTTAATTTGTTGTTATTTCTATTCTACTAATATAATCGTTAGAATTTAAACTTGATTTATATCTAATTCTAAATAAAACTACATTATCTACTAAGATAGGAGATTTATCTACAAAATCTATTTTAAATCTACGACCTCCACTTAAAGCACTATCATTATTATAAGCTGACCAATTATCTGCATTAACGTTTTGTGCATATGAAGTCCAACCAATACTACCCCATCCTGATCCTTCATCACCTACTTTTCCTGGAACTTTTACATCAATTCTAATATTACTTCCATCAATATTAGCGCTAGTATTTTTTAAATCTGACAGAGTAAAAGAACCATACACATCTACATTAAATACAAGTTCACCTGATGTATCATCAGTTTGTAAAGCTCTATAATAATATCTATCTTGAGCTGTAACTCCTGTACTATAATCTACTATATTTGGATTACTCACTTCTGCATAGCTTTCAGATGGATTTCTTAATCTTCCTTCATATGTTTGTTGTAAATCTTCTGTTGTAGATATATTTTGGATTGAATTATAATCAGGAGAACCATTAATAAAAAATGAAAGATATTCACCTGCATTTCTAAATATACCTGTAATGCTATTATCATCTAAAGTAGCTCTTAACCATCTGTAAGTTTCTAAGAAAAAGTGTTCAACTGTAGCTGATGATGCTACATAACTTACATTTGTATTATTAGATAAAGTAGATGGATCATGCATAAATCTACCTATAAGTAAATTAGTAGACCCACTTAATGGGTGATCATCCCACTGATTATCACTAGTTGGAGAATTATATGAAGTATTTCTATTTTTACCAACAAGTGATGCGGAATAATTAAATTTTCCTTTTATTGGATCAGTACTGGTAGGAATAACTGCTGAAATTTCATATTTAATACTTCCTGTGCTTTCAGCTGTTGGAATAAAATTATCATTTCCTTCATGGAATCTTAGACCTCTTCTTAAATTTTCATTAAAAGTTGAAAGATCAATACCACTATGTCTGTGAAATAATACAGGTTTACCATCCTCACTTGCATGATCATTACCATCTCCTGTTGCTGTAATATCAATATCATTAAATTTAGTCCTTAATCCTACTTTAAAAGAATTTTCTTTATGAGAATATACCTTATTTGCTAAATTTATTATATTATTTACACTAGCTGTAAATGCAGTAGAAGATTTAAAATAACTTACTCCAGATAAACTGTGTGTAGGGTTAGGTTCAGATGGAGCATTTTCCCAAGACATTGAAGTATTTGCGATTAATGAAGGTGATGTAATACCATTATCATAATACCAATCAAATATGTCTAATTGTTGGGTTGGTTCATTAGAAGTAGCACCAAAAGTATGAGAAAGTACTAAATAATTATACCCATCCCTAAGTTTATCATCTATTTGAATTTCTGCTTGAAATGATTGATAACCATTTGGGTAAAAAGTTCCAGCATTAAATATACGTTCTGATACCCCATTAAATGGTGCTACTTTATTAAGTATTAATCTTCCTTGACCTGCATATACACCACCAAAACTAGCAGTATTATTAGTAAAATCTGCATTATTATAATTAGGTTGGGTTCCTCCTTTAGAAGGAACTGAAAATGCATTTTGTAAATCTACATTAACTACTTCATTTCCATTAATATTAACTATTAAAGAACCTGAATCACCTAAATTATATGCTTGATCAGATCTATCTGGAAGACCTGCTTGATTTAAGTAATCTCCTGTAAATCCACCTGGTGTTTGGAATGACATTGAGTAATTGTAAGTATCATCACCTTGATTTGGATAAAAAATACGACTTGAAGATTTTTCAGTATCTGGATTTGATGGTTTTTCTCCTGTTTTATAATTAATTAAAGAAGCTGATGCTAATAAACCAAAATATAATTCATCTTTTTTACCTGATGGATGATTATCTAAACTTATTACATTATAATCACCTGACATTGTAGGTGGTTGAGCAGGAATAATAAATACATCTTTACTGGCTGAATGTTTACCATTACCAGGTAATATGTTAGTTGCAGTTACTGTTACAGGAATTGTATGTAATCCACTTGTTAAACCATCAATATCACTTTCATCTATTCTTAATAAACCTGTACCATCTGATTTAAATCCACTATCAAGAATATAATGGTGACTAGGATTATCACTTTCTGTATATTTAATTCTTAATTGACCACTAGTTACAGGTGAACCATTGTTATTGGTTTGAGCACCAAATATAATATTATTTGTAGTAGTGTGGGTTGGAGGAGTAACAACTATACTGTGTGATAAAGTTAAACTAAAATCCCCCCCAGAAGAGGCTGCTTTATGATGATTATAAGTAAAATATATAGAATCTTCACTATCACCTAAAGCCAATTTACTAGATGACCAATAAATGCTACTAGTTTCAAGAGCAATTACTGCTGTAGAAGCTAAAGCACCTGTTACATGGACAACTGAATGAGAAATTGGTGCATTTTCAATAGCAAATGATGTAGCACCAAATGAATGAGATATTATTCTAGTTACTCTTTGTTCTGATCCAGTAGATGCCATTCCATTAGCACTTAAAGCTATAGGGATCCAAGATGAAGTATAATTTGTTCTTCTTCCAGTATTTACTGTAGGAGGAGTTATATTAATCCCATCACTACCTGCTAACATATCACTAGATTCTGTATTAAATGAAATTAATTGAATACCATCAAACCCACCAATTGTTACATCAACTGAAGTGTGATCAAAACCAACTGGTTCTTGTACTGTGCCCACCATTCTAACTCTTACTAATTGATTTTGGGAATCATTATTTGGGTAAGTATTGTTATTACCTATGTTAGTTTCAGTAACTGTTTTACTATGAAGAATATTAGTATGTCTACGAAGATAAGTGGTACCATCAATTACTATTGTATCTGTAGCAGCATGGTTATCTTCATATTCTTCTTTTTCTACTTCAACCGCAAAATTAATTAAACTTGTTGCATCTCCAACTGAACCTGTAACTGTATGGAATAAATAATGATCTGTTAAACTACTATCTCCTAAATCAATTAATTCATATCCATTTTCACCTTCAGGGTCGTGTATCGTATAAGTAGGATTATTACCTACAAATGATCTATAATACTGTGGGTCTGCAGCTGTTAGAGCAATACCATTAAATGATGATGTGTATCTTTGGAAAAAGCTATTAGCATCATAACCAGGATGGGAAGTTTCATTTGAAAATCCAACAGGATTATCATGTAGAAGATTACTACTTGTATGGAATATTTCAACTGAACTTTGAACAATTGTATTATCAATAAAATTCTTATGTCTTAAAGCTATAGATGTAGAATGATGTAAAAATCCAATAGGTTCTATAACTTCCATTGAAATTCTATATTTTGTAACTGCTGTAGGGTTAAAAATATTATTGGGGGCGGATAAAGCACTTGTTCTAGTTGTACTTTCACCTGCTAAAATAGTTCTTGATATATCTCCTCTATTAGCCTGTTGATTATTTCCTATACCTACATTTGAAATACCTTCAGTTTCAGTTTCTACTTTTGATAATCTAATTGTAGTAGGTTTGGTATCTTGTATATTTAAATAAGTTGATGTAAGTCCATTATTAGTAGTTCCATTTTCCCCGCTAGGAAGAAAACTTGAATTAATTAATGGTGTAATTACTTGTTCAGTGTTTGAATTATCTTGTACAAGTAATTGTTTTCCTACCCAATCAGATGTATAACTTACTGTTTTTCTAAGAGAACTATCATAAGAAGGAGTATGTACTATAGATAAATTATCAGAACATGATATAATTTCATTTGATGGATCAGTAAGTCCATCTGAATTTGTAAATTTTTTATCTATTTTATATTCATGATGTAAAAACCCTAATGGTTCTTTTATAGTAGTTTTAATTCTAAATCTTGTAACTGATTGAGAGGCCAAATATGGGGAAGTTGAATAGTTTTCTAAAGATTCTCCACTACCAGTACCATCATTTGTTATGTGAGAATCACCGTATAATACTGTTCTTAATAATGGTGATCCTTGGGTAGGTGATACTCCGTTATCATTTTCATCATGCGCATTATATCCAAATTCTTCTGTTTCAACCTTAGTATCTATAAATTGTGTAGCATCAGTATCATATATTTGGAAAGTTGTTGTTGTTGGAGATATTATAGTAATGCCATTTTCTTCTGCTACTGTATTATAGTAGGTGTTATTTTTATCTAAACCACTATGAGTAAATTCTTTTTCATAAAGAGCACCTGCTCCCTGACTACCTCCAGGGATTACTATTTGGAATGTAGTTCCTCCTAATTCATCAAATGATGAAGTATAATCATATATGTAATTACCTTCATTAGATCCTGTGTAATAATTTTGTTTACTTTCAAACCAAATTGATCCTGTATGAATAAAAAATGTAGCTCCTATAGTTTTAGGAAGTATATATTGGCCTTTAAAATGGCCTACTGGTTCAATAAGTCTTATTTTAACTCTTCCTCTAACTAAAGATTGGGATGCATATTGTACTTGGTAAGTATGACCATTATAACCATTTTTATACTGGTACACTGTGTGATCATGGCCATATAAAACTTGTCTTCTAGTATTTCCTGTTATACCATCATCATTAATACTATTTATATCAAGACCATGAGGTTCTGATTCAAAAAAGAAGTTTTTTACTAATACGGGTTTAGTATCTACAATTGTTATTGTAGAAGCGTTAGTTGATAAAATTTGGGCTGC
>TARA_R110002153_G_scaffold158885_4_pt1 | contig 11680 bp, 10 predicted proteins | sample TARA_R110002153 | Tara Oceans TARA_R110002153 (sample SAMEA4398193) | marine metagenome | biome: Polar Biome; feature: [SRF] surface water layer (ENVO:00010504); material: water (ENVO:00002006), including particulate matter (ENVO:01000060) such as... | depth 5 m
CATCAATATCAGAAATAACGGCAGGTACGTCATTATGATCAAAAGTCATCACAATATATTTATAGTACTTGCCTTTAGAATTGTTTAAAATTGTTTTAAAATTATCTATATTATAGTGATGGAATTGAACATCGGTAATAATATTATTTGGTAAATTATTTACAAATGAGTGGTATAAAACTTCTTTGTACGCCTTAAAAGTATCTAAAAGTAACAGCACTTTTTTAGTTTCATTGGCTACATAATACCCTTTATTAGGCACAGATTCTATAACTCCGTTTTCTTTTAAAATTGAATATGCCTTAAATACGGTGTCTCTTGAAACCTTATTTGATGTGCAAATAGTATTTACAGAAGGTAAAGCATCTCCTTTTTCTAAGAGATTTTCTGCAATAGCGTCATTTATTGCATTCACCAATTGCTGATATTTTGGTATATCGCTTTGATGATTAATCGCTAATGATATTACTTCTTTTTTCATTCTGTTCTGTTCCGGTATGTAAATGTATTACTAATTATTTAATTTAATACAAGTAATTATAAAAAAAATTGTTTTGACGAAAATTATGTTTCTTTTGAAATTAAAAATAATAGAACTTTGTATCTTTGAAATACTTACGTACTTATTAATTGCTACAATTATTTTTAAAAAAATGAATATATTTCTTTCAGAAGATTTTCTATTACAAAACAAATAGAACCGCTTTCTAACCAAGATCTATGAAGCTGTTTTGTTGGCATGTTAATAGCTTCTAAAAGCTTTTTATCATTTCCTAAATACGAATATTTTAGACGTATTTTATACCACATAATTGGTGCGGATGCAGAAAAAGGAGAGTTACCAAATGATGAAAAATTATTACGAGAAATTGTAAGTGATATTTATTACTAAAATGCTAAAAAATTATTTTATAAAATGGATACAATTAATTGGGGAATTATTGGCTGTGGAGATGTTGCAGAGATAAAAAGCGGACCTGCTTTTCAAAAAGTTGAAAACTCTAAGTTGTTAGCGGTGATGAGAAGAAATGCCGAAAAAGCAGAAGATTTTTCCCGAAGACATCAGGTGCCTTTTTGGTATAGTTCGGTGGATGAGTTATTAAAAAATGATACAATAAATGCCGTATATATTGCCACTCCGCCCGCTACTCATTTAGCAATTGCCAAAAAATGTTTACTTGCAAAAAAGTTTGTATACCTAGAAAAACCTATAACTTTAAACTATGCTGAATCAGTAGAGTTATTGGCACTTGTAGATAAAAAAGACAAACTTGTAGTAGCACATTATAGAAGAAAATTACCTGCTTTTGAAAAAGTAAAAGAACTAATTGACACGAATATCATTGGTAAAATTTTATTTGCAGACATTCAAATTCTTCAATCTAAAAACAATAATGTTATAGCTAAAACAGAAACCAATTGGCGATTAGCACCAGAAATTTCTGGCGGCGGTTATTTTCATGATATTGCTCCGCATCAAATAGATTTAATGTTGTATTATTTTGGCGAATATAAAAAAGCAAAAGGATTTTCAACATCGGTATTAAACAACAAAGTGGATGATCTTGTTAACGGAATTATTGAATTTAAAAATGGAGTGCAATTTAGAGGTATTTGGAACTTTAATTCTGCCGAAAAAGAGGTGAAAGATGAGTGCAAAATATATGGTGAAAAAGGGACAATTACTTTTTCTTTTTATGGAGAAAATGTACTCTTATCAACAGCCCAAAAAAGCGAAGTATTTAGTTTTAAAAACCCAATTCACATACAACAACCAATGATTGAACAAACTGTAAATTTCTTTTTAGGAAAAGAGACAAATCCTTGTTCTATAGAAAATGGCGTTGCTGTCATGAAAATTTTAGATCGGTTTACTAGCTAAATTCATGCAATTATTTCACAACAAACTTTAACACTTTTGTGGTTATGGTATCTTTTTTGAAAACTACAAAATACAATCCTTTAGAAAGCTGAGAGACGTTTAATTTATTTTGATATACTTCTTGTTTAATAACAATTTCTCTACCTACATTGTCATAAAATTTAACTGTATCATAATTTTCTGAATTTGCATTCTCAAAAGTTATTTCTTTGGATGCTGGGTTTGGATATAAAACTATCTTATCTGCCTTTTTTTTTAAATCATCAACAGAAAGCGAACCTGTAATTTCTTCGACACTAAAATCAGCAAATTTTACAATTTCATCTTGTAAATCTTGTTTATTAATAAGACTTCTATAAATTCCCCATTTTGGTCTTGCAAATCCTGCGCCATCTTGCCACATGTCAATAGCATTATTAGTGTACTCAAAGATAACCTGACCACTTGCTATATTTTTAATTTCGATTTGGTAACTACCAGAATCTCCAAAAGTAATTTTTTCATAAACCTCTACCCAATTGCCTCTAAACAAATCTAATTCTGCCGTTTTTAGTGTACTTTGAGATAACATTGGTGCATACCGCAACTCTACTCTATCTGGACTAGATTTTCTTAAAGTTAATGTAATCATTGGTATGGATTCGTAAGCGCCACCAACAGATTTTATTTGATGAATATGTGTAAAATTAGAAGATGCTTTAAAAGTGTCGCTCAATTTAAACTTCCATTTATAAACTACTGTTTCGGCAATATTTGCTTTTAAGTTTTCTGGAGAACCGTCATACGTTTTAATCTCTGTTCTTTGTCTATCAAAATTTTGACATCGATCATTGTCTTGGTCAACATGTGCATAAAATTGAAATACATTTTTGTTTAATTCTGCATCAAAAATCTCATCTATGTGTCTACCAAAACTTGTGTGCCCACAATCTGGAACTTCAACAACATCTCTACCAGGATTGGCTAAAGCTGCATTTATTAATTCATAAGTATCACCAGAACCATTGGCTATTAAAGTAACTTGACTCGAAATTCCTTGAAAAATCAAGAAAAAAACTGCTGTAAAAAAAATACTTTTTTTCATAATTATAATTGGTTAACCAATCTTGGTTTTCAAATATACGATAAAAATAAAGATGAAATTCTATTAAAAACAATCCTGTTAATTCATAAACCAGTTCTTTTATTTGTACTCATTATCCTCTTTTTTTTAAAAAAATAAGAATTCTAAATTACAGATGAGTGAGTTTATCATGCTATACTCTTACTTTTTAAAAAAATATTGATGCCAAAAACTGATAATTATCATAGTTTTATAGATAATGATAAGCTAATTTTAAGTGTTTTTATATCAACTATTTAAATGGAAACGAACTCATTAAGTAAAAATGTAACGCAGTTTCTTTTATCATTTACATCTTCTTACATAAAATTAAAGATGATTGATAAGCAAAATTGCTAATTAAAAAAAAGCCATTTAGCGTCTATTTACAAAGTAGGCCAAACCAACTTCCCCTTGAAAAATTTGTGGCTCAATTTTAATGTTTACTAGAAATACTAAAGCATATCAGATAAATAAAAGAGTCGATTTCTTAAAGAGTAAAGAGTTATAATTTAATTAAAATCTATTAAGATGAAAGCAACAAACAATTATCAGAGCTTTAATGACAGAAAATCTATTGAAGAATTACAGTATAATATGCTTCAAAATAAAACTAAAATAGAAGAAGAAATTATCGAATATAAATTTTATCAAAATCTAATAAAAGCATCCATTTACAATACAAGTGTTACTAATTTATTAGAAACGTTAGAAAATTATAAGCAAGAAATGAAATTAATAGAAAATGAAGCTTTTGAATTACTTGTAGAAATTAATGTACACTCAAACTCTATTTCTAACAAAATTGAATGCGATGATTTGTTTTGTGATAATTATTTTATAAAAAGCCATGATGATTTAGATGAAAAAATACATGATTATTTTATGAAATGCACAAGCTTTAAAAATAAACTTTTTCATTATCTAGAAAGTGTTTTAAAAATTTAAAGCATTCTAATTTTTAAAAAAGTAGAATTCCATTTGTTTAATCAGTATAAAAATAAATATTATGAAAAAAACACAAGTAAAAACACATTTTATAAAATGGTTAAGTATAGAAGAAATTCATCACGATTCTAAAGAATGGCTTTTAGAATTAGACTTTTTAAAAGATGAATATCACTTTTTTGTTGATTTAATAAAATGCAATACCATTGAATTAATAGATTTTCAAGGAGTTGCTGAATGCAATAAAATTATTGAAACATTAAGTGATGCTAAAAAAGAGAATGACAATTTAATGAAGTTGGTTAAAGCTCATGAAAAAAAACTTGTGATCCTTGTTGATGAAGTTAAGCATGCAAAAGACGAGGAAGATGCTTATAAAGATGAACATGTAAAACTTATCATTTTAATGAAAAACCATCTGTTAGAACACAGAAGTTTAAAATTAAGTTTATTTGATATTCTAAAAAAAATTAAGAGAATAGAAAAACAAAAACATAGAATAGATGTAGAATAAAAAATTATGCTAAATTGTGGAGAAAAACACTATTTAATTGTTCTAAAAAAACCCGTGCAATATATTATGTTTTAAATTGATTGTTGAAGTTTATAAATCCTAGAAGTTGCACTTGTAACCTGAATTTAACCTATCAAATTTTTAGAAAAAATAAAATGAACGATTACGCATAGAAAATAAGTAATTTATTAAAAATATTCAACCATAAAAATACCCTCAAACAGTAGTTAACTTGTTTGAGGGTATTTTAATTATTGATAAATCTATTTACTCTAAAATTTTATTTAAATTTTCATCTAATGGAGTCATTTTAGGCATTAATAAATGTACAAAACCTAAAATAATTACATAACCAAATCCGGCAATTAAAAACGCCCAGAAATAACCATTATTACCAGCGGAATCTAATACAGATCCTAAAGCAAAATCGGCAATTATACCTGCTACGGCACCAATCATTCCTCCTATTCCAACAACAGATGCTGTTGCTTTTTTAGGAAACACATCAGAAACTAAGGTAAAAATATTCGCAGACCAAGCCTGATGACCAGCTGCCGCCATACCAATTAAAATTATAGCAACCCATTTACTTTCGGTAAATGCCACAAAACTAACTGGAAGAATAATTAAAGAGCAAATTAATAAAGTAATTTTTCTTGCTTTGTTAATTGACCATCCTTTGCGCATTAAGGCTCCAGAAAGATATCCGCCAAAGATACTTCCACCATCGGCTAAAATATAAATTACAAAAAACGGTAATGCGATGTTTTTAATATCTACTTGGAAAGTATCCGCCAAAAATTTAGCACCCCAGAATAGATAAAACCACCAAACCGCATCGGTTACTTTTGCCAATCCAAAAGCCCAAGTTTCACGTTTTCCTAAAACACTTTTCCAAGGTAATTTATCTTCGTTTTCAATAACTGAATCACTTGTGATATAAGCCAATTCTTCTTTAGAAACCTTTGGGTGTACTTCTGGTTTTTTATACATTTTAAACCATAAAACTACCCAAACTGCACTTAATACACCTGTAATTAAAAAAGGTATTTGCCAGTTTGTTCCATCTTCATGCACAATCCAACCCACTACAAAAGGCGCAGCAATTGCTCCAACACTTGTAGCTGCATTAAATACACCTGTGGCAAATGCTCTATCTTTTTTAGGAAACCATTCTGCTGTAGTTTTAATAGCTGCAGGAAAATTACCCGCTTCACCAAAACCTAACCCAAAACGTGCTGCAGCAAAACCGACCACACTAAATCCTGGCCTAACTAAGGCATGTAGCATTCCAAAAACACTCCAAATGGCAATAGATAATGTATATCCTTTTTTAGTTCCCAAACGATCAATTAAACCTCCCATATACAACAAACCTAGTGCATAAGCGATTTTAAAAGAAATCATAATATTTGCATAATCGGCATTGGTCCAACCAAACATTTTTTCTAATGTTGGCGCCAAAACCCCAATAATACTTCTATCAAAATAATTTATAGTAGTTGCAAACATTAGAAGTCCTAATATTCGATATCTATAAGTACCTACTTTTTGAGTTGTTTTATCCATTTTTTTTCATTTTTTTAATTAAAATTTAAAGTAGTTTTTAGCATTGTAGTAACTAATATTTGCAACCATACCACCTATCCATTGCAGGTCGTTTGGTAATTCTCCTTTTTCAATTTGCGTACCTATTACATTGCATAAAACTCTTCTAAAATATTCATGCCTTGGAAATGATAAAAAACTTCTGCTATCAGTTAACATTCCTACAAAACGACTAATTAAACCCATATTAGAAAGTGTGTTTAATTGTTTTTCAATACCGTCTTTTTGGTCTAGAAACCACCAACCTGATCCCCACTGAATTTTACTTGCAATACTGCTGTCTTGAAAATTTCCAGCCATCGTAGCAAAAACTTCATTGTCTTTAGGGTTTAAATTGTATAATATTGTTTTTGGTAAACTGTTTTCAACTTCCAACTTATTCAAAAAATAAGCTAATCCTGCTGCTTGTTCCAAATCATTTATTGAATCGCAACCTGCATCATTTCCAATTAAATTTACCAATCGAGTATTATTATTTCTGATAGGTCCTAAATGTAATTGCATTGTCCATCCTTTTTGGTTGTACAATTTAGCCAAGTTAAATAATACCGCAGATTGAAATTTTTGTGCTTCATCCGTTGTAATTTCTTTTCCTGAAAAACGTTTGGATAAAATAGCATTCAGTTCTGATTCTGTAAAATCAATGGCGTGTAATTGTGCCAAACCATGATCTGATAATCTTCCTCCCAAAGAATGAAAGAAGTCTATTCTATTTTCTAAAGCCGATAGTAAATCATCAAAATTTTGAATGTTCGTTTTTGAAACTTCAGAAAGTTTTTCCACTCTTTTTACAAAATCTTGATGCTGAATAGCCATAAAATTATCTGGCCTAAACGTTGGTAACATTTTAAATGAATGACTTTCATTACATACCTTTTGATGGAATTCCAAACTATCCGAAGGATCATCTGTGGTGCAAATTACCTCAACATTCATTTTTTTAATCAACCCTTGCGATGAAAATTCAGGAGCATTTAATTGCTCGTTTGCAGTATTGTAAATTGCATTTCCCGAATTAGAGTTCAACAAAGAATCAATACCAAAATAACGTTTTAATTCTAAATGCGTCCAATGATACAGAGGATTACACATTGCATAAGGCACTGTTTCAGACCATTTTAAAAATTTTTCTTCGTCGGTTGAATTTCCTGTAATATATTTTTCGGGAATGGCATTTGCACGCATTGCACGCCATTTGTAATGATCCTCACTCAACCAACAATCGGTTATTGTGTTAAAAATTTTATTATCGGCAACTTGTTTTGGCGACAAATGATTGTGATAATCGATGATAGGTAAATGTGCTACAAAATCGTAATACAGTTTTTTTGCTGTTTGATTTTCTAGCAGAAAATTATCGTTAATAAAAGGTTGATTATTCATTAGTAATTACTGTTTAAAACCACCTAAAATGGTTTAATTTTTTGAAGTTTTTTAAACAATTGTCATAGCTATAAAAAATTAAGCTATGACAATTATAGTGCTTCTTTTTAATCTTTATAAATATCGATTTAAAGACTTCTTCTAATCCCTAATTCAAGTCCACGTAATTCTGCCAAACCTCGTAAACGTCCTATTCCAGAATACCCAGGATTTGTTTTTTTCTTTAAATCGTCTAGCATTTTATGACCATGATCTGGTCTAAAAGGCATTCGTATATCTTGTCTGCCAGCTGCAATTCTTTTTTGTTGTTCTAAAACCAACGCTTTCATAACTGCAAACATATCTACATCACCATCTAAATGATCTGCTTCATGAAAATTACCTTCAGCATCACGTTTTGTAGCTCGTAAATGGATAAAATGAATTCGATCTCCTAAACGCTCTACCATGCCCGCTAAATCATTATCTGCTCTTACACCAAAAGAACCTGTACAAAAAGTTAACCCGTTGTTTGGCGACTTTACTGCATCATATAAATCAACAATATCTTGCTCTGTACTTACAACTCTTGGCAATCCTAAAATTGGAAAAGGAGGATCATCTGGATGAATACACATTAAAACACCTGCTTTTTCTGCAGATGGAATAATTTCTGATAAAAATGAAAACAAGTTTGCTTTTAATTCTTTTGGCCCAACATTAGTATAGGTTGCCAAAATGGTATTAAATTCTTCTAAAGAATAACCTTCTTCAGCTCCAGGTAGACCAGCAATAATATTTCTGATTAATTTTTTTTGTTCTTCTTCGGATGAATTTTTAAGAAACTCAGCAGCTTTTTGTTTTTGACTCTCAGAATACTCGTTTTCTGCTCCAGGACGTTTTAATAAATACAATTCAAAAGCAGCAAAAGCAGCAGCTTCAAAACGTAAAGCAGTAGATTGATCTGAAACTTCGTAGTCTAAGTTGGTTCTTGTCCAATCTAAAACTGGCATAAAATTATAACAAACGATGTCGATTCCGCATGCACCTAAATTTAATAATGTTTGCTTGTAATTATCGATATACAATTGATAATTACCAGATTTTGTTTTGATATTTTCGTGAATTGGCACAGATTCTACTACAGACCACGTTAAACCAACACTTTCTATTACATCTTTTCTTTTATTGATTTCATCAACAGTCCAAACTTCACCATTTTTAATATGATGTAATGCAGAAACAACCCCTGTTGCTCCAGATTGTTTTACATCTAACAAAGAAACTGGGTCATTTGGTCCATACCAACGCCAAGTTTGTTCTAAATTTTGTCTCATTTTTATTTTTTTTTAAACTCCACTATATGCTGCAAATCCGCCATCAATTGGCACTACCACACCTGTTACAAATTTTGCACCTTCACCACACAAAAACAATGTTGTACCAATTAAATCTTCTGGCTCTCCATAACGTCCCATTGGTGTTTGATCAATAATTTGTTGACCTCTTAGCGTTAAGCTTCCATCAGCATTTGTTAATAAACTTCTGTTTTGATCCGTTAAGAAAAAACCAGGCGCCAATGCATTTACACGAATTCCTACTTTAGAAAAATGAACTGCTAACCATTGTGTAAAATTAGAAACGGCTGCTTTAGCACCACTATAAGCAGGTATTTTTGTTAAGGGTGTAAATGCATTCATAGATGAAATATTTAAAATATTACATCCTTCTCTACCCACCATATCCGTAGCAAAAACTTGTGTTGGCAATAAAGTTCCAATAAAATTTAAGTTAAAAGTAAACTGAATTCCGTTTACATCTAAATCAAAAAAAGTTTTAAATCCCTCTGTTTTATTCGCTAAATCTGCAGCTTCTAAATACGGGTTAGAAGTGGTTCCTAAAGGATGATTTCCGCCAGCACCGTTCACTAAAATATCAACTTTACCAAAAGCGGCATTTACCACCTTTTTAGCTTCTATTAAAGAGTCTTTTTCCAAAACATTTGCAGCAACACCTAAAGCGGTTCCTCCTGCTTTTATAATTTCGTTTGCAACTTTATCTGCCGCATCTTTTCTTAAATCTAAAACAGCTACTTTATTTCCTTGTTTTGCAAATGCCAATGCTAAAGTGCTACATAAAACACCTCCTGCCCCAGTTAATACAATTGTTTTACTCATGTTGTTCTTATTTCTTAATTATAAAAATATTTTTACGCGTTTTTTTCGTGTACGCACACACAAATATAACAAAATATTTCGTGTACGCACACACAATTACTTTTTTTTACCTAAATTGCATCAAATTAAGTAGAAGATATTTTTTGTAAAACCTAGATTATACAAAAACCGAAAAACAACTTCTGTTTATTTATTAAAAATATGATTACAATAAAAGACATTGCCAAAGAGGCAAAAGTTTCTGAAGGAACTGTAGATAGAGTTATACATAATAGAGGTGGTGTTTCTAAAAAAACAGAGGCTAAGGTTAAGAAAATTCTTGATTTTCATAATTTTAGCGTAAATCCTGTAGCAAGTGCGCTTGCCATGAAAAACAAACACCTTATATCTGTATTAATTCCGGAATATAATGAAGCAGACCTATTTTGGAAATTACCCAATTTAGGAATCTTAAAAGCAGCAGCAGATGTAAAAAGTTTTGGTGTGCAAGTAAATAGTTTTTCTTACAACCAATACGATCAAGAATCTTATTTTAATGCGTTTAAAACGCTGTTAGAAACAAAACCAACGGCCGTAATTATGGTGCCAAATTTTTCTGAAGAAACGGAAAAAATCATAGCTCAGTTAGAAGAATTAAATATCCCTTATTTATTTTTAAATATTGATATTAAAGACTTTAAAAATATAACTTATGTTGGCCAAGATTCATATTCTGCTGGTTATATTGCAGGTAAATTAATGCATCTTAACAATCGAAATGCAACAGAATTTTTAATTATACAATCTAGTCATAACATCACCAAAAACAATGCTGTTTCTAATAGAATGGAGGGTTTTAAAGATTATTTTATAAAAAATAACATCAATTCTAAAACGCAAAATTTAAAAATTGATAATTTAAATAACTTTGAAGAAACCAAAGAAAAAATAAATACTTATTTAAAAAATCATCCAGAAATTAAAGGAATATTTGTACCCTCTAGTAGAATTTACACAGTAGTTGACAGCACGGAGCCTGCGTTATTAAAAAATATTAATTTAATAGGATTTGATAATACTCCACAAAATATAGCGTGTTTATTAAACGATACTGTCTCTTTTTTAATCTCTCAAAAACCATTTGATCAAGGGTACGAATCTATTCGGTTATTAACAGATTATTTAATTCATAATAAAATACCAAAACCTAAAATTCATCTTCCTATTGATATTCTTATCAAAGAAAATGTAGCATATAATCCTTAAAATATTAATTTTATGAAATTAAAAAAAACTCTTTTACTGGTTTCTATTTTAAGTTTTGGATGCAGTTTATTAGCACAAAAAAATCCTAAAATTATTTCTGATAAAGAGACTATCAAACAAAATTATTTGCCAGATTTTAGTTACGCTGGTTATCAATCTGGAGAAAAAGAAATTCCAAACACAACCGGAACAATTATTTTAGCAACCGATTTTGGCGTAATCGCAAATGATGATTTAGACGATTCTAAAAACTTAATAAAAGCAATAAATGCCGCCAATAAAGTTGAAGGAAATGTAATTTTACAATTACCTGTTGGAAAACTTATAATCAGTGAAATTATCTATATAGAACGAAGCAATTTTGTTTTACGCGGCGCTGGAACAGGAAAAATGGGTACAGAAATTTATTTTCCAAGACCTTTAATGTATGTGAAAGACCCAGAAGATTTGCAAGAATTACGCGAATACCTCATCAAATTTGATAAAAGACAACGTGAAAAAGAACATAACATAGACTTAGCTTTTTCTCAATATGCTTGGACAGGAGGCTTTATTTGGACACGAGTTCCTGGGGTTCGAGTAAAGTCGTATTTACAAGAATATGAAAAACCCTACAACGTTTTTGCATCTGTTCGTAAAGGGAAAAAAGGCGAATTTACTTTTGAAGTTGAAGACGCTGCAAAACTAAAAACGGGTGCTGTTTTAGTTTTGCAAATCTTTAATAAAGATGGTGAAAAAGGAGAAATTATCTCTGAATTGTATCAGGGTGCAAATGTAAAAATAGGCTCTCATCACTGGATGTTTCCAGATTTGCCTTTGGTAACACAACAAGTTGAAATTAC
>TARA_R110002153_G_scaffold54346_8_pt1 | contig 11662 bp, 29 predicted proteins | sample TARA_R110002153 | Tara Oceans TARA_R110002153 (sample SAMEA4398193) | marine metagenome | biome: Polar Biome; feature: [SRF] surface water layer (ENVO:00010504); material: water (ENVO:00002006), including particulate matter (ENVO:01000060) such as... | depth 5 m
ATCTTGGTAGCTATACTGTGCCTCCGCTTCTATCCTCTTACGTTTGTCTCGCTCTAAGCGTTCCTTCTCATCGGTCAGCTCACGCACAGCCTCAAGCATTAACTCATCTAGTTCACCGGCTGCTTCATTCTCAAGTAGCTTTTCCTTGACACGCTCAGTAACTTCCATGCCCCACTCACCTGCCATGACATCAGGACTGGTAACAATCTTGTGTGCCACTGTGGCATCCACAAGATCTATCATCAGGAACTTTGGTTTGGCACTGGCAGCAATGGCTTCACGTCTAGACTCAGCAGTAGAACCTTCGAAGTCTACTACTCCAGGCAAGGGACGTGTGCCCCTACCGAATATCTGTGTATACAATGGCTTACTCTTGGTAGGGCGAGCCATCACAAGAGCCTCCAAGGCAGGGAAGTCCCACCCAGTAGTCAAGATCCCGACATTGCAAAGGTGGGAAATCCCCTCGGGGTCATTTGCAAAAGATTCTAGAGCACTGCGACGTTGGTCTGCTGGACACCGTGAAGTGTCTGAACAAATCCACGAAGCATTAATGTCGTATGAATCCTTGAGTCTCTCCGCTACTAGGCGGGCCTCCTCTACACTGGAACAGTATATGGCAGTCTTCTTACCCATGGTTTCACGAGCAACAACACTGGAGATTTCATATACTGTTTCCAAATCCTCAAGCTGATGGTTAAGTTCCTTCTGTATGAAGTCCCTCCCCATGTTTGTGCCTGTGGTACCTACCATTGATAGGTCAAGTGACTCAATGTTTATGCACTTAGTCTCAGCTGACACCAGCCACCCATCCTTAATGGCATCAACGATACCATACTGATAGGCACACCCTTGGTACACGTTCTTCATGCTACGCTTGTCGTGACGTTTGGCAGTAGCTGTTACGCCAATGATCTTGGCACCATCATCCATGAAGTGCATGAGCATCTTGGCCCATGACTCCGTGATTGACAGGTGACATTCATCAACAACAACTAAGCCTACATCACGTATGCGTTCATACCTACCACGCACCAGTGTATCCTTACTGGCCACAACAAACTTGCTCCTACCCCATGGAGTTTCATCAGACCACAAGCTGGCCTGTTCAATACCAGGTTTCTCACCGGTACGAAGTTCCACTTTACTAGCTGCTTGGGCAACCAATGTAATCTGTGGTGCGATGACTAAGCATCTACCGTCAGTCCATTGATCCATAATCTGAGTGAATATCTCAGTCTTCCCAAGGCCAGTAGCGAGTTCAATGATACAAGAATTCATTGTCTTGAATGCTTCTTGCACCGCTTCCCTAGCCTCCTTCTGGTAAGGACGTTCCTTGAAGACAGCTTTAGGTGGTACCTTAACTACCTTGTCCCAAAGCATTGGCTGATTCATCTGCTTTAATCCTTTCTAAGTGACGCTTGCGTGCCATCCATAAGTCACGTAGCATGTCTAATGTTTCCTTGTTTAAATCCTCTGCGTTGTTTACGTGCAGAGTTATACGATCCAAGTCCATCTGATCCTTGGCGTAGACCAGATGATCTACAACCAAGGCAACAAACATGAAGTCGAGTCCTTCGTCTGGCATCATGCCACCTCAGCAATCCGTACATCCCACAGCTTGTTGAGCTTAGTCAGCACTGGGCTGGAAAGTTTAAGGTCGTCGGTGTAGTACTTCTTAATTTTGTCTAAGGTTTCCTTAGTGGTAGCCTCGGAGATAGCAGCAGTCGCTCGCTCTACAACAGCCTTGTTGTTAACAGTGGCTCGTGCCTTCTCAACATACCGGTTGTCATCGTAGAGTCCTTCGAACACATCGCTGTTAAACCCTAGCGTTGATAGACATTTACTACGCAGGTCAGTGATAAGTTTCTTGCGAGTCTCATTACCCACCTTGTACACCATGTCATTACTCATGGTGAAGCTACCTTTCGGGTAGTAGAACTCCGCAGTCAGTGCGACTTCAGAGATGTTATCACCTGCCTTGATGTACTCCCACTTAAGTTCAGCCAGTCCCCATGCGTCACCGTATGGACCCCATAGTTCTGTGGCTGTCTTCAGCTGAGCCTGAGCACAGATGGCAGTGAACCCGCCACGCTGATTAACCTTACGAGTTGTGTCTGGATCAGTAACCGATACTGAATCCCACAAAGTCATGTTACTTTTTGTCATAGTCTTTCTCCAACGTAATAACTTTTCCCCATCCAGGGCTGTGCCACGTACCCAGTTCACGACAGTCACGAATCTGTCGAAGGGTCTCGTGATTAATTTCTCTCGCTTCTTCAATCAAAGCAGGTGGTACCTCGTACACCATAGTCTCATAAGGTTCAAAGTTTCTCACCGCTATGATGAAGAACTGTTTAGCCTCGAAGACATCGCAGTAGTGTGCCGCCTGAAAGTGGTAGCCATATTTAAAAATGGCTTCCCTTGTGAAGGCCGAGCTGTCCGCACAACGAGTAGTCTTGAAGTCAACCAGTACACCATCTACTGGATGATACAGATCACTCATTGCTTTAACATCAACATCCTCTATCCGGTTAACAGCTACAGACTCAGGCCATGCACCAGCATTGCTCATCAAGTCTTTAGCCGCACCGTTGTTGACTGCGGTCTCGCACATCTGCAATACCTGGTACACCTCAGCCTCAGTTGCCCATACCGTATTGCTGTTCTCTGCATCCTCCTTGAAGGTAGAGAGATACTCACGGTGGGCTGGCTTGCGATTGTTAATCGGTTCACCATCCATCTCGGCAGGCAGCACATGACAGTGGTCAATCAGCTGCTCACCTAGCGTCAAGCATTCCATGTGCTTGTGGAACAGAGAACCGATACGCATAGCGTCTGATCTCTTAGGTTCACTGATGCTACGGCATTCGCAATTGTGGTAGTAAGACCACGGTCCTGCTTGCCGAAAGCATTTCATAGACGAATTGTTTACCTCTGGTCGTGCGAAGTATTCCGCACTGCTACAATTCAAAAGGTCCTTTGCCATTAATAATTTCCTCCATAGTAATCGACAATGCCTCCGCATCATCTAGGGTCAGGGTCAGATCATCGTCTAGGGCATGGTCAAATGCTTTTTCCATGCAATCCCAAGCGGTGTCCGGGGTAAAGACATACATGTAGGTATGGCCACCTGCCATGCATGTCAATGTTCTTGTCTCAAGTTCATCGTCCACAAATACATCAATGAACTTTTGTACGTAGCGAGTGTTCTCGCCCATCTGCATAAGCATTCTTATGCTATGTTCTTCCTCTTTCATTGTCTCCTCCTACTAATCTCGTATGCGATTACATCCTGTAATTCACTGAGAGCCACATCACCTGCGTTAGGCAGAGAGATGAACCACTCTATCGTCCGACCTGCTAGATCACCAAAGGTATATATCTGGTAACACTCTAACAAGTTAAGCAGCCTCACGTTTAATGTGGACTGTGCTAGTGGTACATCATGTAACACAGCATTCGGTTTGTCTTGTATGGAAAACTCTGCCATCGTCACAGCATTGTGTGCTGCATCAAAGTTCCCTCTAGCTAACAGGACTGCAACCCTGTTGCCAATTATCTTTGCCTCTTCATCATTGATATCAAATTTGCTAGTCAGCAGGCTCATCTTTAAGCTGAGCTTTGATCTGCTCAGCAACTTCCTTTCGATGCACGGCTACGTTATCAGGGGCGACAATCCCCACGCTTACCCTGTCGGAATAAACCTTAATGATATGTATCTCAAGTTCATCACCAATGGTAATAACTTCGCCTTGTTTTCTTTTAAGTACTAGCACCCTGTCGTCCTTTGCAAACTCGTTGTACTTCCTCGTCTCCGATAACCCACATGCGTGGACCTATCTTCTTACCACTTATAATATCTGCCCTTAACATCTGGCGAATACGTCCAGTGGTTACCCCGATTGCTTCAGCAGCTTCAGCTACCGTCCAGTACCCATCCATCTTGTCTCCTTATTCTACCTATATCGGTAGACAATGCAACAGTCTTTACTGATTTTTTGTAATGATGTACCACAACGCTGTGCCCGCTGCACTGATGATGGCAGTGAGTGCCGTGCGTGTTGCCCACTTGGTGGACTCCTTCATATCGATCAGGTTGTCCTCGGCTAATGACATGCGAACGTCAATGCCTGGCTTACCATTGCCACGATAGAGTTTACACATAGGCTGTATCTCAGTGAGCACCTGCTCTACCTTAATCTCTATGCGTGATACATCTTTGCTGAGGTCTTGAATTTCACTCACTGTCTTTTCCTGCTGGCGTTTGCGTCTTGCGATGAGACCCCATTAGGAAAGCTGAGATCCCACCACCGACGGTGATGATAAACTCATTGCCAATCAGAGGATTCTCACCACCAATTGTGTTGTTGATTATGGTGCCAATCACCGTGAGCACTGCAACAATACACGCAGTCAACGTGTCCTTTGTTTTGATCGCAGCAAGTATATCTTTAATCTTACTCATGCTATTCTCCTATCGGAATGAAAGTCTTTATCTTATCTAGTATACCCGCACCTGCCCCAGAGGATAATACGTAGTAAGCAATGAGAGCTACGACAATCAGCGCAACGAGTGCCTTACGCTTACTGGCCTTAGCCTTAGCGAGCTCAGCCTTGGCTAGTATTAGGTCTGTTTTACTAGCCTTTTTAGCTACCCTAGCTGCTGACTTACCCTCACGTTTGTAGTCCTCTTCAACCTCAACTCTTGGTCTTCGTCTCGGCATCTCCATTTTCCTTTCGATGTTCACGCTTGGCCTTGCCTCTCCTGATAACCCTGGATCTGCCACGGTGGTCAGCATCAGCTAGTACACGCATGCCTTCTCTTGCCATAGGTGATACGCCCTCAATGAGAACAGTCACACCCAATTCATTCAACTCACTTATAAGATTGCGATAGTCAGATGCATACCGAAACATGGTATGCACATATGGTATTACAATTATATCACCAGCCTTTAGAACCGCCCACAATTTCTTGCCCGCTGGACGATCCTTGAAGGCAGTGTATTCATGAGATGCCCAGTCAGAAAAGATGCCACCACAGACATCACCATTAGCCATGCGACCTAGCCATTGATCATCACACTGATCATACTCGTCGCCGCTAAGGATGTATCCGTAGTACTGCATTAGTTCTCTTGTTCAATAGGCTCAGCTTCAATGCCAGCAGTCAACGTGTTGATACGCAACACAACTTCCTGCACCGCACCACCAATCTGTTGCATCTGAACATCCCACTGGCCAACGACTCGCAGCAACGCTTCTTGTAGCGTAGCTACCTGGATAGTCAGAGCCGCAGTTTCCTCAGCCATTGCTTTAACAACGGCATCGTATGCTGCGATCTCCTTCTTGAGCTGAGCGTTAGACACTCTCGTCTTCTTCTTTGTGGTCGTTTCCATATTCATCCCTTTCTAAAAAGTCTGTTGGCACACTGATGAGGACACTCCGAACTGGAAATGTTTTCTCTCCCTCGTCAGTGATGTCAATAGTTATTGTGTCATCACTCCTGCGGACAAACATGCCACGCTGAATTAGATGTTCTAAGTCACCATGATCCTCGCCACTGTTAGCAAGTCGCATGGTTTCTTTAATCTCTTCCCAGTCTTTCATGTCTGTAGTTCGAGTGACTACAACCATGTGTCCCTTCTTGATCTGGAACACTTCCTCTTTCGTAAATCTTTTCACACTGCCTCCTTAAAAATTACCACGGGGTTTCCTGTTTGCTTACTTCAACTGGTGCAGACTCTTCAGCCTTCGGCTTGCCACCCAGTAACGTCAACGACTCACAGTTAATTTGAATCTTACTCTGCTTCTTACCATCTTTTTCCCAGCGTGACTGTGACATACGTCCCTTGATAGCTACTTGGCTACCCTTGTGAAGGTACTTCTCGACAACATCCGCAGTCGAATTCCACGCAGCAATCGAGATGAAACTAACTGCGTTAGGATCACCCTTCCTATACTCGTTAACAGCTATGCTAAAGTTAGCCACCTTGCTGTCGGCACCTAATGTTTTTATCTCAGGTTCAGCGGTCAGCCGTCCCGTGAGGGCTACTGAATTTAGATCAGCCATCATGTTCTCCTAAATCTTGGGTTAATATTTAACTACCTATAAAGGTAGCACTAAACTTCTTCTCGGTCAAGGTGCACGATTGCATGCACTCGTTGTCTGGATAAGCTGTAAAGGTTTCCGATTGCCTGATACGTCATTCCCTCAGATCGTAGGCGGCACATCTCTTCGTAGCGTTTAAACTTCTTGAGCGACAGCTTCTTTACTATCGCTCGACGCTTGCATTCACGACGGCAGAACGATCCGTTCTTGAATCTCCGTTGTTCAAACTCCTTGCCGCAATAGTTGCAGTGAAAGATGGTGCTCTTCCACCCACCCTGGATTCCCTTAGTTGTGCTACGTACCGTTGAGATTGATAGTCCTGTTGCGGATACTATCTCATTGCACGTACTCCCATCACTCCACATTTTGAGTATTCTATTTTCTCTTAGGTCACGAGTCAGTCCCCTACAAATCCTTCTGACTTGGTAGATGCTGCAATGCTGGCTGTAATGCTGATATAGTTTTGAACAGTGCACGCCCATCCTGTAAAGTGTTTGTATTTCATCGACGATCTTTGGGTCAGCTCTACTGCTCATGACCTTGTCTCCTATCCACGATAGATGCCCACGTCAGCAGGCCGATAAAGAATAGTATCCCTGCTATTAGCAGGCTGTGTTGCATATCATCCATAAGATTACTCCATTAAAAAATGAGCAGTTTAATGCCATGCTCAGGGCAGAGCCGGAGGAGAGGTGAAATCCCCCGACCAAACAACATTTCGATTATACACTACTCGGACATTTTGGTCACCTTGTCCGACTTACGTCCGACTAGATTCCAGGTTCCAAGCCAGCACCTTGTCATTGTTATGAACATCCATACTACAAAAGTTTGCACGGGTTACAGGCTCCAAGTTATCCTTGCGAACAAACGACTCATACTTGTACGGGTCATAAGTCACAGACACTGGTGCCTCAAGTCCATGCGGTGTTCGATACGATGCTGGCTTGTACACCTTTATGTCACAGGGTCTAACTATATCCCTGAACAACCCATACCTGTTATCTACCTTCCGAATCTGGGGCGAGTAGTCGTCAGGATGGACTTGGTTGTTAGCCCAGTCAAGTTCACCAGCGATACCAGCATGTACGTTCTTACGCTTATCTTTGAGTACACGCTTGCGTCCAGCTTGGCTCACCTTAAACTCACAGTCGTACAGAAGTACAACCGCAGAATGGAACAGCACACGTCTAGTCTTGCGTGACCTCACACTCCATAGTTCCGTATGCAGGTTGAAGTATACATACACGCTCTTGTCAGTCAGTCTCATCCTTCCACCTCCGTATAGTACTGGGGTAATGAACTGGTGAACTTGAACACAGCCTGCATCTCCTTGCGGTATGGCTTGCGTCCAAACTCCTCCTCATAGGTCTTCACTATCTCATTGACAGCGTCACCCATAATGTCAGCCGGTGTATCACCGTTGAACATCTCATGCTTATCTTCTCGATCGTTTATAGTCCACCATCCCATAGCATTCTCCTTTAAAAACTTTTAGTTACTCAGACATTTTGTCCGACTCAATATCATCTCACCTAATAGCTGTGCGACTTGAGGCACGACAGCATTGCCTAGACATTTAAGTCTGTCCACCCTTCGGGGAATCCCATTAGCCATTCGACCCACGTCGGGTTCAATCCCCCACTGGTCTTGTCCGACGCTGCTACGGAACAGCCCAACCTCTTCTTGTGTGCATACTTGGCTAGCTTTCGCCAGTCCCCGCTGTCCTTGTAGTCCCTTGCCAGAGGCGTAGGCCATGATGTAGATGCGGTCACGGCGGTGCGGTGCGCCAACGTGGGCAGCCGGTATGCAGTGCCACTCAGCATAATACCCGAGCGAGGCCAGCTCTCCGAGTACAATGTCCAGTCCCCTGCTAAGCAGCATGGAAGAGTTCTCCAGTAGCACTGCTGTTGGTCTAAGTCTGTCCACAATGCGAACGACTTCGTAGAACAATCCACTTTGTTTTCCATCGAGTCCCTTACCTTTCCCTGCTATGCTAATATCCTGGCATGGGAATCCAGCAGTTATTAGATCCACATCCCACTCACCTTTCTCTGGTGGAAAGGTACACACATCATCGTGCCTTGTCACATCCGGCCAGTTCTTTTCTAGAACCTTGGTTGCGTAGTCATTGTTCTCTACCTGCCACACCACTTCGAATCCTCCGGTGCGTTCAAGTCCGAGTCCAATCCCTCCGATGCCAGCGAACAACTCACCGACTCGCAATGGTTTCATTCGTTACCTCTACTTTCTTTAGACACTGGGCTGGTACATCAATGAGTCCCATCTCTTTGTCGTCCATGTTCACGGTGATCCGTGTGCGTTTCTTCGACCAGACTACACCCTCACTTCCGTTAATCTTCTTGGGGCTCAGCCCATACAGTGACACACGGTCACCCTTCCTAAGTTCCAACATGGAACTCGCAGCAGTTGTCGCACGCAGTAGCTTACGACGTTCCTTGATTGCCTCTTGAATCTGATCCAACTTAGAATCTAATTCTCCTGACAACAGGTCATGTATAATTCCTTCACTCATTCGACACCTCTTTCATTTTATAACGTCCAGTAATACCACCATCTTTAATCCAAGCCTGAACTTTTTCCTTGGAACCCCAGCACGATGCCGGTACATAGTTGAATAAGAACACAGTCCACTCCTTCATTGCTTCGGTGTTGACGTTGTCCGCATTAGAAAATGCACTGCTCAAGTTGTTTTCGAACAGGGCAGTTAAGAAACCGCCACCGCTAATGCCTTGCTCAATGTACATCTTCACGCTACCAACCATGGTAGCCACGGGAACCTTGTCATAATTTATATCACTCATAATCTTCCTCCCTCATGTATTCAACGTGTGATTGGATCTTGTCGTGAGCATCACCCCAGTCAATCTTATGTTCAGAGGAACACACAGCAGACCACAGTTCATCGTCGACATTACCAAACGCATCCTTGTCCCAATAGGCAAAGATGATTTCATCATCAGGTTCTTTGCACTGCTGTAACATTTTGATGGCATCTTTAACTAACATCACACACCTCCGTGTTCTTGTAAGTTACTTACATGTTCATCCCACTTCTTAGCCTTCTCGATTGTTACATCGAGTCCCTCAGCTAGGCTGTCCATCAGGCTTATCGCTACGCCATAGTCAGCCTCACGTAAGTCTTTATACTTCCAGTAGTTTGCGAGTGCCTCTTCTGCATCATCCATTTCAATCTCCTCTATATAATCAACCCATTCCAACCCGAACATACGAGTCAGTTTATCTGTTTGTTCTTGTGATATCATTGGCTCATCCACTCATGTAAAATCTTGCGAGCCTCGTGACGATCAATTCCAAACTCATCTTGCAAGTCAACTGCTGCACCAAACATATTGGTTGTGCCACTTGCACGTAGCTCATCTAAGAACTTGTAATACTCACTCATCACTCCACCTCCTTTGTTAGTTCGCCTATATATTGAATCAAACCTAGACAAGTAATGTGCAACGGAAATTCCGCTTGCCCTACATTTTCTACGTCCTGATCTTCGAAAGCATCTACCGTCAGGTCTTCAGTCAAAACGGCACACTCTTCTAAAGCATGCCTAATGTTTCGTAGCATATACTTCTTGACTACAATATCTTTGTTGCCTGTACCCACATCACACCTCCTTTGTTATTAAAGACCCAGCGTCTGAAAGTTCCCACACCAACGTCGGTTGTTTCAGCATCTGTAATGCAACCGCTGCTTCACTTCCCTTTGGTTGTGTACCGTGTATCAGCAGAGCAAACGACTGCTCGCTTAGACTTGGTCGAGCCGCATGACTATCGTCATTATCTATTTCTAATCCAAGGTCAACAGCCTGCTGCTCACTGTACACCACAACAGACTCACGCAGTCCGTGTTCGTCTATCAGATAGTCCTCAGTACCACCACGACTAGCAGTGAATACGATGTTGTCCGGTAGCTTTCCATGTTCCTTGACCCAAGACACCCAGTACCGCAACGCTTTGGTGTAGAAGTATATCAACACATCGCTATGGTTCTGTGCTAGGTTTATCCAGGCATTGAACTCAGCTTGGCTGTATATGTCACCGCTTGAATCACCTCGGACTATTCCAGCATCAGCCGGTAGGCTATGCTCAAGCCGTCGAGTAATCTGTTCTTCAGTCTTGTTCTTGATCAGGCTGAAGTTATGTTTACGCAACTCATATACATTGCGATACTGAGCCTCTTGGCTAGCAGCATAGCAACGAAACTTAGTATGCTTGCCGTCCTTGATGCTAGTCTTATTGTCCTTCAGCACCGCCATAGATAGGCAGTCCTTTGCAAACTTGCAACTCCAACCAGCAGGTTTATCCATGCTGTATATCTTGGTGCGATAGCCCACAAGATACTGTTGCAACTCGGCAATCTTATACAGTTTCTTTAGCTTAGTATTAGCTTTACTGAATTTTAATTTCTTCATAGTTCACCTGCTTTCTAACCATACATAAATAGTAATTGTTCAGCACCAAACACCTGCTTCGCACCGCACGATTCGCAGGTACAATGTTCGGCATCCGGTTCACAGTCGCCTTGCTCATGCGTACACTCCCGGCAAAATCCGGTGTTGTCATCCCGAGCAACAGCGTCCATGATTGTATCTAGAAAATCAATCATCACTCACCTCTGCTTTCTCTATATTATCTATCTTCCTTTTCAAACTAGTAACCCTCTCAATGCTACGCTCGATTGAGCCTTTCGCATTGGGATGGTACTTACTGTTGTCACTGTCAGCAAGGAAATCTCGCTGGCACTTTTCGTACTCATGCTTAGTGTCTACTAAGATGATTTTAAGAAACTCAAACTCAGCTGCTGTTAACTCAAGGTCAAACGCTGGCATCACTCACCTCCCAGTTCATACGAAACTATGTCATAGATATGCAGTATAAAATCGTGATATTCAGGGAAATCTAGGTCAGACTCAGCGTAGTACTTAATCTCAGTACTATCACCAACGTCCACCAAACAGATAGCGACGTTGTCACTTAGCTTGTTTGCTAGTTGTTGTGCCTTTACGTACAAATTATCTATCAGTTCAGGTTCTTGATATATTTTGTATACTTCACTCATGCTTCACCTACTTCCATGTTAGTTCGTGCCAACATAGCACTGATAGAATAATTTGAAAGGTAACGACTAGAGCTAGACCGATCATGCTTTCACCTGCATTCCGCATTGAGCGATCAGGTTGTTCAGATGCTCAGCGGCTATACGTGCGTTGTATAGGCACATGATTACTTCAAGGTCAAAAGACATATCCATAACCTGACCTTCACCGTCACTAAACTCGATGAAACTTCCACGTTCATTGTGGAATGCATACCCTGTGGTTGTCCAACCTTCGAGTTGTTTATCTTCAACAGCGAACTTGTAGTTCGCTACGATGTTGAACTCTCGGTCAGCAACTACCTGAATTTGATTGTTCATGGTCACCTCAGAAAAAAGAATTGTTGTTTGTTGTTTGTTGTTTGTCTCACTAATTAACAATGCAAGATTTGTTTGAATCTAGTCATTATTTTTTAA
>TARA_R110002153_G_scaffold6556_12_pt1 | contig 11646 bp, 12 predicted proteins | sample TARA_R110002153 | Tara Oceans TARA_R110002153 (sample SAMEA4398193) | marine metagenome | biome: Polar Biome; feature: [SRF] surface water layer (ENVO:00010504); material: water (ENVO:00002006), including particulate matter (ENVO:01000060) such as... | depth 5 m
GGAATGGTATAAATGTCAAAAGACATAAAGAACCTAAACCAGTTGAAGGGTTAGTCAAAGATGGATCTCAAGTTGCCCCTTAAAAGCCTGCATTTGGAATATTTCGATAACATCTAACCGATCCAACGGTGATAATTTTGAGAACTTCATTCTGAGCGGCCTCTCCTGCGTTCATTTACCTATTTATTCTAGCGCTCAATACATCAGGCTATACTCCTTGCCAATCGACAGCTGATTTACAATTCTGGTATATTTACAATATTAGTAAATTGTGTTTATGTGGAATAAAGCGTTTAAAAAATTCAAAGGGATGTCATGCCAAAGCGGATTTTTTTCGCCATTATACTGATGGCGACATCTTTTGTTAGCACTGGTAACAACTTGGTTTTTTCAACTGGAGTAGATACTTTAGAACAAGAAGTTTCTGGCAAAGTCATTCATGAAGCCTACCAACAAATAGCGCTCAAAGTTGACATATTAAGCTACCCGAATATGCGTTCGCTAATGAAATCTAATAATGGTGAAGTTGATGGCGAATTAGCAAGAATTAGTCACATCAATCAGCGATTTAAAAATTTATTACAAGTGCCTGTTGTCATTAATCATATTGACGGGTATGCGTTTTCAGCAAAAGACAACTTGCAAGTGTCGGATTGGGAAAGTCTAAGAGAGTATGAATTAGTTTGTGTTAGAGGCTTACTATTTGTTGAGCAAAACCTGAGCCAAAGAAATATACCATGTTATCAAGTATCGACATATTCACAAGCTATAAACTTACTAAAAATAGGGCGCTTTGATATCGCTGTCTTACCAGAAATCACTGCGATTAGCATAATAAAAAAGAATAATGCTAAGAATGTTTATATTCAAGGAAATCGTCTAATTAGAGTTGATTTATTTCACTATTTGCATAAAAAAAACATACATATTTTACCAAAAATCACCGCTGTTTTACAAAAGATGAAAACCAGAGGGCGAATTGAGGAAATTCGGACAGAATATACCTTACAACAAAGCAGTAAGGCAGCTTCTGTTGAGAACTGAAAAATAATAAAACTTTAAGTCCTATTGCAATTCAGTCAAACATTCTGATTCTTTAGGTACAATCTACAACTAATAGATTTGTTAATCTCATACCATTAATAACAGATTATAATTCTTTAACCATAAAATACTTACAACCCGTTTTAGGATAATCCTGCTGAATCCATTGAGTTTTATAACCGTGTTTTTCGTAAAACGGCATAGCTTGAAAATTAAGTGTGTCTAAAAGACATTTTTTACATCCACGCTTCTTAGCTGACGCTTCAATTTCTTTTAATATTTTACTACCTACTTTTTGCCCACGTAACTCATCTGAAACCCACAATGTATTTAATAATAACCAATTACCAAATGTACGAGCTGCTGCACCAGCAATAACATCACCCTGGTCATTCTTTATTTGCACTGCTAAAGGAACTCGTTTGTTAACTTCCCAATTTTTCCAATTAAAGTCTGCTATTTTTGTATCTAGAAAATCTATCAATTCTTGTTCAGGGTTGTCTAATACTTCAATTTTCATAAATATTCCGATTTACCTGACGTTGAAAATGCACAGTTCACCCTGACACTTATTCAATATATTTAGATTCATATTGACCATATTTACAAAAGCTCAATTTTTGTTCCTTTAGATTATCATTAATGACAATAAGTAGCTCCGTACCCGGTGAAAAGTTAATTTAATCATTGAGTTTTCTGTACATAACGCGCTTGGTTATGCTCCGGTTTCGGCTCGTAGCTAAAAATATTAATTCCGGCGCCAAACGCAATACAATTCAATATTGCGTTTTAGTTCTTCCAAATTAGATAATTGGCCTTCTTCGACCGTTTTATCAAGCTGATATTTAGCATTTTCACATTTTTCACCAAAAGCATGTTTACTGTCATTTTGTTTAAGTTCAGTTGGATCCGAAGCCACCACTCTTGACGGCGCGCAACCACTCATACCCAACACTAAAAGACTGGTTATCAACAATACATTACCCATAAAAACCCTTAATGACACAAAGTAAACATCAGACAAAAACTGATTAAAATTCATTTTGATTTGAGTCAATCAAATTACGCTGACGGCTTAGGTAATTCAATCAAATATTTAGGGGTATTTAAGAATAGGTACCAAGGATGACTTGTTAATCCTCTATTTAGATCCCGTTGCTACATATTTAGATCCCGTTGCTACAACATCTACTTATTTAAATGGATAATCTTCAGATCTAGTCCATTTTTTAAGTTGATAGTTGCCTATAAACTTCATAAAAGCACTAGACGCCTTGTACATAACCTGACACATTTAGATTTATAAGTTATTGAAACGCCTAGACATCAATTTTCAAGTGTTGACTGTCCGCTTATTTAGCGTTGTCTTTAATTATCATTCAACCGATAAGGAACGCATGATGAATTCTCCATGGTTAGCGCACTACGGATCCTTGGGTATTATCACCCCTGAGTTTGAAGATAGACCCTTTGGTAGTTTTATTGAGGAGCATGCCCTTAATCAGCCTGAAGCCATTGCTATGTGGTATATAGCACGGGGGATTAGCTATGCAGAATACAATAAACAAGCTAACCGCTTAGCCAATGCTTTGATTAAATTGGGTGTAAAAAAAGGTGACGTTGTTGGCATCCATCTGCCTAATATCCCGCAATATCCTATTATGCTAGCGGCAATCAGTAAGATAGGCGCAATAGGTTCAGGGGTTTCGCCACTATTAGCTCCACCCGAAGTGGCATATCAAATTCAAGACGCTGGCATTAAAGTCATTATCACCTTAAACGAACTCTCTTTAGCCCTAACAAATATGCCTGAAACTCCAGATTGCTTAGAATATGCGATTGTAACAGGGGCGGCAGATCTTTTAGCGCCAACAGATTTTGATCTTCCAGAAATTAAACATTGTGAAGTATTACCTTTTTTAGGACTCATTCAAGCGGCATCAGATGAATATAGTCAAACCGATATCCATTGGAATGATACCTTCATGATCCAATACACAGGGGGCACCACAGGCAAACCTAAGGGCGCGATGTTGTCCCATCGAAATGTTATGCATAATACTTCTCAATCCATGGCAGTAAATCCATTTGAGGGAAGCCAAGAGACACTATTAAGCGCGTTTCCGATGTTCCATATTGCTGGGCTCGCTAATGCTATTGCCTCAGCAATCTATGGTGGTCTGATGATCTTAGTGCCAAATCCAAGGGACACTGATTTTATTTGCGCACAACTTCAAAAATATCCTGCAAACGTATTGATAGGTGTTCCGGCACTATACGACTTGTTAGTTGCAAACCCAGCATTTAGCACCCTAGATTTTTCTAATCTAAGAGTAGCAGTATCAGGAGCCGCCCCACTCACTCGCGGAAGTTACGACGCAATTTCAGCGGTTATTGGCACCAATAAAATATCTGATGCCTTTGGCATGACCGAAACGGCACCTTGCTACACTACCAATCCTCCTAAGCGATACAAACTTGGCTCAATCGGCTTTCCTGTACCAAATGCAAAGGTGCGTATTCGCGATGTTGAAACGGGTACTCAAGACATGCCCTACGGCGAAGCAGGAGAGATTATTTGTACTGGCCCGCAAGTTATGAAAGGCTATTTGAACTTGCCGAACGAATCGGCCAAAGCACTGCGAGAGATAGACGGCGAGCGTTGGATGTTTTCTGGCGATGTGGGTTACATGGACGAAGAAGGTTACATTTTTCTTTGTGATCGCGCTAAAGATATGTTGATTGTTGGCGGTTTTAAAGTGTTCTCAGTCGAAGTAGAAGATAAACTTTCCGCTATACCTGAAATTGCGGCTTGTGCGGTAATAGGTAGCGAAGATAAAGCCCGTCCAGGCAATGATATTGTTAATTTGTATGTTGAGTTATCCTCCAATTATAAGGAAGCTGATCACAACACAGTAAAAGATAAAATATTAACATTTTGCCATGGAACTATGGCTGCCTTTAAAACACCAAAACATATTCACTTTATCGACACCATACCACTCACACCAGTCGGGAAAATTGATAAAAAAGCGTTACGTCAGTGATATTATCTAGGTAAATTTTGCTGAGAATTCACTTCTTTAGTGGGGTTATTTTAAATTTAAAGATGCCATTTAAATGCCGTACTTTCTATAATTTTAAAACCATAGTGTTTAATGTAGAACCAATACTATAAATTCTACCCAATATAAGAGTTAAAAACGTTAAGGACATAAATTGAAAATTATACGATTATTCTCAGGCTTACTAATTATTGCGTCTAGTTTTAGCGTGCAAGCAGAAAAAGTTTTTGAGTTACGTACCTATTATACCCATGAAGGTAAATTACCAGACCTTCTAAAACGTTTTGAAGATCACACCTTAGCGATATTTGAAAAACATAAGATCACCAATGTAGGTTATTGGGTCCCAAGCAAACAAAAAAATACATTAATTTATATCATTTCCCACGAAAGCAAAGAACAAGCTGATAAAAACTGGCAATCTTTTATTGCTGATCCATTATGGAAAGAGGTATATGCCGCGTCTCGTAAAAACGGGCCAATTGTAAAAAATCTAACGTCTGAATATTTAACCGCACTAAACTTTTCGCCACTAAAATAATGCATATGTTTTAGTCACTAAAATAGCGCCAACTATTTAGGTAATAATCGAGTACGACAGGTTTATCAATTTGATTAATTTCAACCGCCATTTCTTGAATATCTTTTGCAAAAACAAACATAGATAAGATAGTTTCTTGGCTTAAAAATAGACTATCGTCTAGGGAACGTTTAGGTACTAAACTTATAGGTTGCAGGCCGCTTAGTACAAAGCCCCAATCACCAAAAGACGGCACATTAGTATGGTACGGATAGGTGTTATCAAATCCGGCTGCTTCTATGGTTTTTGCAATACTCCAAAATGCAGGTTTAACAAAAAACGGGCTAGTTGCTTGGGTCACCATAATGCCGTTAGAGCTTAAATTTTCTTTGGCTAATCGGTAGTACTGTTTACTATATAAACGAGAAAGTGAAATGGTATTGGGGTCGGGTAAATCGTTAATGATAAGATCAAAAGTTTGTTGATTTTTCTCGAGAAAAACAAAAGCATCATCAATCACAACTTGTACTTTTTTATTCGTTAAACTGGCTAAGTTAATGTCTACTAGATGGGCATTATTTTTTGCTAATTCTGTCATTCGCGCATCTAAGTCAACTAATACAATTTCTTGAATTTCTGGATATTTAAGAAGTTCTCTTACCGCTAAACCGTCACCTGCGCCTAACACTAATACACGTTTGATGGGGTTATCCGCGTATGTCATAGGCACCATTACTAATGATTCATGGTATCGATATTCATCCACAGACGAAAACTGTAAAACACCATTTAAGTAAAGCCGCAGATCGTCTTTGCTTTTGGTCAGGGTTATTTTTTGATACGGGGTTTGTTCGCTATGCACAATACGCCCGTTGTAGAGCATTTGATCCCATTGCTTCAAGGCCTGACTAGAAAACACTAACATAACCAAAATAACTAAACTCATAGCGGCTGTTAAAAGTCGTAGTTTTTGGGCCGTTTTTCCGAGGGATTTTCTAAATGAATACAAAACCACTGCAGCAATGGACATATTGATAAGCCCAAACAACAATGATGATTGGTAAATGCCCATTACAGGTAAAAGAAAAAACGGAAATGCAATAGTTGCAATCAAAGCACCTAAATAATCGAAAGATAATATATTCGCAATGTTGGATTTAAGTGCCTGATAATTATCCATTAATCGGGTTAGGAATGGAATTTCTAACCCGATTAAAAAACCAATACATAAAGTGAGTACTACATAAGTTGGGTAGAATAATGCGGTGGTGGTATAGGTAAAATACAATAATGGGATACTCATACCGCCGATGAGTCCGAGTAGGATTTCGGCAATCACAAATTTTTGTAATAGTTTGTCCGTAATAAATTTAGATAAATAAGAGCCAAAGCCCATTGCTGCCATATATAAGCCAATGGTAAGTGAGAAAAATTTCACACTGTCGCCCATAAAATAAGACACAGTGGTGGCAATCAGCAGTTCATAAATAATCGAGCATAAGCCAGCGATAAATGCGGCATAAATCAAAGTCGCGGATTGTTTATGCTTAGATGCTTCCTTAGTCAAATCTGTTTGAGCATTCGTCATATCAACTGGACTTATCTAGTAACGATGTTTTGTTTAATGAAGTGCCTCTATCAAACTCACGCACATCGACACTTTTGGGGTGTAAATATTTCTTGATAGGCGCTATGGCGAGTTCTGGATCGCAGTTACCACACATAAATATATCTACGGCGGCAAAGTGGCTTTCTGGCCATGTATGAATGCTTATGTGGGATTCAGCAAGTAACAACATGCCGGTAATGCCTTGTTCTTCTCCAAAACTGTGAAAGTTCTTTTGCAACACCTTAGCGTCGCAAGCGTCTGCTGCTTCCAATAATGCTTTCTCAATGACACTCATGTCACTTAGGTGAACTGCTTGATATAGGTCTAAAAGCAGGTGTTTCCCTGGGGTATAACTATTTTCCATAAAAAGTTTTTTTTAAATCTGACATTATTTAAGGGTACGCTGTTAGGTTAATTCGCTATTGTCTAGTTTCGTTACCACAGTAGCAAATAAATCTGCAAATTTTACTGCTCGAGCTTTTAACTTAGTGAATTACATCTTTAGTCTACTGCTCGGGGCAAGGCAACAAAACAATCACCTAACAAACGTTGCGGAATATTATCCTTGGCAACAAACCGCAATTCGACACTGGTTCGATTCGACGGCATTTCTTTTAACACATGAGTCCGATGCAGCGTTGCACCACTAAAAATAACAGCATCACCCGCCTCCATTTGGGGTTTGAAAAATGAATCTGCGGAAAAACGATTGAAAATGTTGTTATCAGTCAATTCCTCTGGAAGTAGTAATGAACTAATATTCTGGGATACAAATTCCAATCCAGGAGCATCTACTCCGCACTCAGTTAAAGCAATCCAACAAGTAACAGTTGGTAACAGTGCTTCTGGTTCCTTTAGTGCACTAGCCGCCTTTAGAAAATCAAAACCCAAGGCTCCATCTTGATGCCAACCGTGCGCGGCATGTTTCAAAGGATAAAGGTGTAGAGCATACTGTCGACGTATCCAAGCCAGATCCAAATCGCAAAGCACCTCGTTACTCCCCAACATCTTGCGGACAAAACAACCGGCAGTACCTCGCCCAATTTCAGCTAATAAGACGTCAACAAGGGCTTTATCATCAATAGCTCCGAGACTCACCGAGGAAGCAAGGGGTAGATATTTGTATTCTTGGGGAAGGGGCGCTGCTACAGTATCCGTGTATTGGCTCACCATGAAGGCAGCGATATCTTGGTATGTATTCTGGGCTGCAGCAAATAAAGAACCAGTCATGCCACTAGTTAAAGCTTTCCTAGCAAGCACTATTGCTGCTATTGGAGTTTCAACGAGTGTTTCAGAAGTCACATGTTCAGAGATATTCATAACCCTTTTAGCTCATTCTCAATGCATTGGCATTAAAGCACAGTAAAATTAAAATTTTCGTTTTTCACATTAACGATTTTGATTAGTTTCCGCCACGCCTACCACGGCCTTTAGATTGGCCTCGCCGCTGGGGCTTAGCATCAGCTTCAAAATTACCGTACAAATCTTCATCTGTTGATCCTGTTTCTGCCTGCTTATTAGGCGCAAAACCTGAGATGATTTCACGCTCAAATTTATGTCCAATCAAAGCTTCAATAGACTTCAATTGTTTAGATTCATCCTCACTGAACAATGAAATCGCTAAGCCGAAAGTCCCCGCACGACCAGTACGGCCAATACGATGCACATAGTCTTCTGGTACATAAGGCAGATCGAAGTTAACCACACAAGGTAATTGATTGACATCAATCCCCCTAGAGGCAATATCAGTGGCGACCAATATTTTCACATTGCCGTTTTTAAACCCATCTAAGGCTAATGTTCGCGCATGCTGAGTTCTATTAGCATGGATTGATGCAGCACTAATACCAGCCTTTTCCAGTACAGCGACTAAACTATCAGCACCCTGCTTAGTGCGACTAAAAACCAAGACTTGTCGCCACTTATTCTTTTTAATCAGGTGGATCAACACCTCACCCTTACGGGATTTATCTACTGGATGTAATTTCTGCTTAACCTTATCCACAGTGCTGTTTGCAGCCGCTACATCAATCAAAACTGGACTATTTAACATACCTCTAGCAAGCGACTTTATCTCGTTAGAAAACGTTGCTGAAAACATCAAAGTTTGACGTGTGTTAGGCAGTAGTTTTTGAATATGGTGGATATCGTCAATAAACCCTAAATCCAACATGCGATCAGCTTCATCCAAGACCAATATCTCAAGCTGATCAAAGTTAATTGCCTGTTGATTATAAAGATCAAGCAAACGACCAGGAGTAGCAACAAGCACGTCTACACCAGCTTGCAGTTCTGCTATCTGTGGCTCAATCCTCACCCCACCAAACACCGCCGCAGAGCGAATATTCAAAAGGCGGCTGTAATTTTTAACATTATCGGCAACCTGTGCAGCAAGCTCACGAGTTGGCGTAATAACTAACGCCCGCACACAATTGGCCTGCAAGGTAGGTGCATCCATGTTAGCGCCGCCTGACAATAACTGCACCACAGGTAAGGTAAACCCAGCCGTTTTACCGGTTCCAGTGTTTGCCACTGCCATTACATCACGACCACTAAGCACCGCCGGAATAGCTTTAATCTGTATCGGAGATGGCTTGGTATAACCTTGTTCTGCAACAGTTTTTAACAGCTCTTCACATAAGCCTAATGCACCAAATGACATAGATAAATATTCCTTGGATTGATTAACGAGGGTAGTTGCGCAGACACACATTGTAATGCAATCAAAGATTTAGAACCATTTAAGAGTATTTTCAATGATATTCTTGTCAATTCTACAGATATGCCACAAATAAGACATGGGCAATGGGTGAGTACAGTTGCTGTATCAGGTCACCAAAAGAGCTAAGCCATCTCGTCAAAGCTTTGATAGAAAGTCAAAATTAAATAACTTTCCGCCTCAGACTTGTGACTATTAGCCCCCTGCTTACGTCTAACGCCACACAATAAAATTAAGAATTATCATCCTGGAGCCAGAATATGTCAGAAATTTTGCCCGACAGAATTGAAGAAGTGATAAGTCAGTCAGACTTGTATTCAGAAACAAGTGACACTGCAACAGTTCTCGCTCAGGCTGATGAAGTTGAGCTTGCTTTATTACTTGAATCTTTACCGATCCAAGAAAGAATTATTCTTTGGCAAACCATACCTGATCATAAAAAGCTCGATGTTTTAATTGAGATGCGTAGCGATCCTAGGGCCGTATTGGTTAGTGCTACTGAGCCAGAGCAATGGGATGTGTTGTTTACAGATATTGACGCTGAAGATTTGCTTGAATTAGCAGACTCTTTACCTCAAGAATTATTCGAACGCGCCTATACCGCCCTAGATAGACTTCAAAAACAGTACTATACCGAAGCAGACCAATACCCTGAGGAACAAATAGGTCATTGGATTTCCCATGACTATTTAGTTTTACCAATCAATGCCAAAGTGCGTGATGGATTACGATTAATTCGTCGTGAAATGCCTCGCCATACTGATATGATATTTTTGATCAATCGTTCAGGTCATTTTTCTGAAGCTGTCCCTATCGCAAAATTACATGTATTACCTGAACATTTGCATTTAACCGATGTGTCATTAGATGATTTCCCGGTCATTAGTGCGGTAGAAGAAGGACAACTGGTAGCCAAAGAAGTGTTGTTATCTGGCTTTGGTGCCCTGCCCGTTGTGGATGAAAATGAAAAACTCATAGGTCGAATTGATGTTACAACGGCAGCCGAACTGATGCAGGAATATTATGAAGGACAGATAATGGCCAGCGCCGGTATGGATGAAGACGAAGATTTATTCTCACCCGTTCGTAAAAGCGCCAAAGGAAGAGCAATTTGGCTGGGTATCAACCTGCTAACCGCCTTTGTAGCCAGTGCCTTTATTGGCATGTTTGAAGCAACCATTCAACAAGTCGTCGCCTTAGCTGTCTTAATGCCAGTGGTGGCGAGTATGGGAGGTATTGCCGGTAGCCAAACACTAACACTCATTATTCGTGGTCTGGCCCTTAAGCAAGTCACCTCAGCCAACGTTGGCGCATTACTCTCTAAAGAATTTAAAGTAGGCGGTTTAAATGGAGTGATCTGGGCAGTGGTTATAGGTGTAGTTGCACTACTGTGGTTTAACGATCCTCTGTTAGGTTTGGTTATTGGGATCGCTATTTTTCTGAACATCATTGCAGCAGCATTGGCTGGAGTATTTGTGCCGGTGATCCTCGATAAATACAAAATTGACCCAGCACTTTCTGGCTCAGTTATATTAACCACAGTCACAGATATCGTTGGTTTTGTAGCATTTTTGGGACTAGGAACTGTGTTTTTACTATGAGGGAGGATTTTTAGAATAATTTAACAACATGGGTAAAGGAGCTTTTGTTTCAAAGTTAATTTTATAAAATATTATTGAAACCCTAGAGGTACATTTTTCCAATATCTGCAGCGTCACTTTAAGCGTAATGCAATAAATCACTGATACTAAAAATCAGCATTTCTGGGAAATAGAACCGACCAAGATTCTTTTGAACCCACTAACAACCCCAAACCGTCTATAGAGGGCTTTTTGCACTGGATAGCATCTACCGCTTTGGCTACTACAATAGTTGCTGGTGAGAAGTATACTTTGAGCTGACAGTGGACTTGCCCAGCAGATTCATGGCGAAAAAATACCGCCATTTCATTTGAGCTGTTGATTTTCTTGTCTTGTGACAAAAAAACCGCCTTGATATGAGCTAATGCCTCGTCGGCCAACATGGGATCGCCAAGATTACTCGTAAACCAAATATTCATCTATATTCCAATTAACAACAACTGTTTATCTTAATGTTTATAGACGGTTTTTTAACACGATTAAATATTGTTTCTTATTTATCAATTCGTCTAAATCACCTTCGAATGCTCTCAACTTTCCGAGGTTAGGAAAACTCAGCTTTGCATTTAATAAAGATAACGAACATAGCAGATTAAAATAATTGTAATACAAAATGATGCGTTGCAAAAAACTTGGCGTAACTGGTTGCATACCTATTTTTTGTGCGGTTCTAGCATTAATAATGTAGCTGGTAGCCTTAACTTTCATAGCATTGGGACAAGTTTTTTGGTATTCCTCAATAAGATTAATCAAGCCTTGAATATAGGCTCTATAAATCTGTTTCTTACGTTCTGATTTAGTGGTGTTTTTGTCTAACACATAGTAATAATCAAACAAAGTACCGCTATGCAATGTCAAAATTCCATTTTTCACAGTTTCACCTATTAGCAATGGCGAATAGTAATGTAGGCTGCCGCTTTTCACCCCTGATGGTACATCAATAAAAGGCGCGATAATTGATAGGGTGATTGAGAATGATAGAATCACAAGGAAACTAACGTCTAATACCAATCCGCATAAAGAAGTGACCTCTCAGCGAGATTTTAAAA
>TARA_R110002153_G_scaffold21172_4_pt1 | contig 11640 bp, 15 predicted proteins | sample TARA_R110002153 | Tara Oceans TARA_R110002153 (sample SAMEA4398193) | marine metagenome | biome: Polar Biome; feature: [SRF] surface water layer (ENVO:00010504); material: water (ENVO:00002006), including particulate matter (ENVO:01000060) such as... | depth 5 m
TTCGAGGGAACATTGAAAGAGGCAATCATTTTTTTCAGAGAGAACTTTGGGGCAGGCCATCACGATATACAAGCTGACAATCAAAGGGGGACTGGAGTTCCAGTCTATCGCCTAGTCATTCAGGACTGGGACAATATAGAACAACCATCATTATTTGGAGAATAGAAATGAGCAAAAGTCATATTAAAACCCTAGGATCATCAAGTCATACAGAAGAAGTTAGAGAGAAAGACGATTACTATGCAACCCACCCTGATGATGTTGGGGTGTTCCTTGATAAATTGGCTAAGGATGGTGAGGTATTGAGCGATTCAATATGGGAACCAGCTTGTGGCCAAGGGCATATTAGCGAGGTGCTGATTGATCGTGGTTACAATGTTTTGTCTTCTGATCTGGTAAATCGTGGATATGGTAATGTTGGAGATTTCTTAGATCAGAATGATGAACTATGGCAAGGTGACATCATCACAAACCCACCTTTCAAAATAGCAAAAGAGTTCATCGAAAAGTCAATGTCAATACTAAGGGACGGGAACAAATTAATCTTACTCCTACCTTTGAGATACTTGGAAACAAAGATTCGTTACGCCTTGTTCCAGGAACTTATGCCAAAATATTGCTATGTGTATTCGTATCGGATTGACATCGGCAAGAGTGGCGAGTTCCACGGTGGGAATGCTGTTGCATATTGTTGGTATGTTTGGGAGCAAGGATTCTGTGGCGAGACAACGGTTAGGTTTATTCCTAGACCAAATTGGGAGTGTGTGAAATGAAAACAATACAAGAAATATTTACCTTTCCAATAGCGTTAATCGTATTCTGTGCAGTTATAATTTACTGCACAACTTCTGGGGCAACTACTGGACAGATCTTAGATCGTTTGGGTGATCTTACAAATGAAACTGTTGAAAAGATTGATGCGAATCCATTCGTGTCAAAAGCGATCATCATTACTGTGAGCTTTCTTATGTGGGCAACATTCTTTACGATAATAGTATGAGAAGGCCAAAGTACAAAAAGATGTCCCACGAGGATGAAGTGAAAGCATTCAAAGGTTTGCAAGCTGGCATCAGAGCTTGCGGTAGCGGATGTGGCTGTGATGACAGCCACGGCAATCCAAAGAACAACTACGAGACAAAAGAGGTAGCTCAATCTCACGCTGATTTCTTTATGCGGAAGAGAGGTCTTGTTTTGTATCCATACGCCTGCCCAGCTCTCTTTGATGGAGAGTTTGTGCGAAGATCTTTTGGTGGTTGGCATCTAACAAAGAACGTTCAAAGAGAGAAGCCCTAAATATTTTTGATGATCGCTTTGGCAATAAACCGAAATACAATCCCATCAATCTGTTCAAGTGCAGAACCAATCAAAGGTCTATCTGAAAATATAAAGTTAAAATCGATCAGACTATCAATGATGTCTACAATTTCTTCAACGACTTCATCTTTCGTTAGCCCACCATCAATAAGAACCGATGCAAGTTCTTTGATTCTTTTTTCGTCTTCTTCTGGTATCGCTTTTAGAATTTGTTTAAAAATTCCGTTTCTCATCTTCTTCATCAAAATCTCCGTTGTATCTTAGTTTGTTTTCAATTATTATTTTGATTTTGTTCCCGAACACCGCCACCTTTTTCTAGACAATCTTAAAGGTGAGTTTGGGTTTTTTGCTGCTTTGGGGTGTTTTTTCATTTGTCCATCTGATCTTGCACAGTAAGCATCACCCTTTGAAGTTCCTGGTTTTACTCTTGGACCACCGTCTTTCGCCTTGCCAGCTTGTCCATAAGAAACTTTCTTCCCAGTTTTCGTCACCTTAACTCTTGCTTTTCCCTGTCGTGGCTTAGCCATCATCATCTCCTGTAATTTATTTTTTAGCTTTTCTCTTTGCTGCTGGTGATAAATCTTGGAAATGCACTAATTTTTTTGATGTTTTGGTGTGAGTTTTATTTGTATGCACAGTGCCATTTGCCATTGTATGAGATGAACCCTTATGTTCTTTTCCATCTTTAGTATAATGTTTTGCGTTCTTCATTAACTACTCCGTTCTGTGTCTATTGGTTTGTTTTTAATTTTTCTTTCAAGTCTTTCAATCGCTTTGCCTTGAACCTCAATCTTTAGTTCTTTCAAGGTATCATCAACTGCTTCTAGCTTGGCCTCAACAGCTCCAATCTTATTGGCAAATTTCATCATCGTCTTTAAGTGCATTTCTCGCTCTTTCTGACCATCAGAAAGAAGATTATCTATCTGTTCAAAGAACCGATCAACGCGCTTTGTGATTAGACTTCCTGCCCACGTTCCAATCTTCCAGAAACTGTATAAGCAGAACACAGCCACAGCGATTGCGATGAATGAAGTGCTATCTAGTTGAGAAACTTGGTTTGCAACTACACCTTCAAGATTAGGGCTTGGAGCTGGCACTATTGCACTGTATTTTAATTTATCATCCATTAGTTTCTCCAATAATACTAATTTACAATTTGCTTTTACAATTCAATAATTGTCCATTCAATGGGCATTGTACTGAATTTAATCACAGAAGTCAATACAATTTTACTCTTTGACTTTCAATGGTTCTTCTTCTTCTTCTTTTTCTATTTCCATGTACTTCGAAAATGTATACCATAGGAAGGTGTATTTCAAAAGGTTCTGAAATTCCTCTTCTCTCATTTCTGGAGAACCAGAAAACGACTTGCTCAAAGCGGTTATATAGGTGACACTTTTGCTTTTAGGGTTTTTGCCAGACTTTTGCATTCGTGCCTGCTTCATATATTGTTTTCCAAAGAGCTTGAATTTACCTGTTGCTCCTTCTGCGCAATACAAAAAAGACGTGTCTTTGAGGACTACGAATAACAGTGATACCCAAACTTTCAAAATTGCAAAAATGACTCTAATTTTATTCAACATACTTATTCCTACAGAAGTGAATTAAAGAAAAAAACCCTCTCCGAAGAGAGGGATAAAACTAAGGATAGTTTTATTGTAACTTAAGGTACAGTTACAAAAGATCCCCAAAGAGCAAGAAAATCTCCAGCTTCAAGCAATCCTGCTGAGAATTGCAATTCTAATTTATCGCTAGCAGTACCTGTGATGAATCTATAATCACATTTGTTAGCGTTAAATTCAGTATCATTTCCAGGAATTAATTGAACTCCATTCAAAGATACCATCATTTTTGAATAATCTTCACTTCCAGAAACCAACCAGTCGGAAACCAACTTATTAGCACCTGCTCTTAGCTTCTGCTTCGTTGAAAAATAAAGAGGGATACTTGCACTTGCGTCAGCAAAAACAAGAATTTCTTTTTCTAATGAGCCCACGTCATTAATTGCCATTACTTCAACCGAAGCATAGAAATTCATCGAACGAACAGCATTAACACCAGCAATACGAGCGTCATCAACGGCTTTAATTGCAGTATCCAACTTAGCGTCAGCGTCTTTCAAACTTACAGCACCTGTCATGTAATTTCGAGCATCAGCAACATACGTTCCGTTAGCTTCCAATCCAGCACCTGTTTGAGAAACATTAAGTTCAGCTTGTGCAGAATCAACATCAGTTCTAAGACCAGCGTCGATACCATCCAAAAGACCCATCTTCGTATTGTAAGCCGTAACATGACCACCAAATGCACTATCGTTTGCAGTATCAACAGAGTTGATAAAAGTAACGATTTCAGCAAATGAATCTTTGTCAGCAGCAGATGCTGATAAGATTGCGTCAATATCGCCTTGCGCAGAATCAACATCAGTTCGCAATCCACCTTCAATACCAAGAGCACGAGTTTCTTCAGCAGCAATATCGAAAGCAATCGAACCTGATGTAGAAGCTGAAGCGTTAAGCAATGTAATTGCATTAGTATGAGCAACATCAGCATTATCACGAATTTGTGCTTCAGCAGCAATATCGAAAGCAACCGAACCTGATGTAGAAACTGAAGCATTAAGCAATGCAATTGCATTAGTATGAGCAACGTCAGCATTATCACGAATTTGTGCTTCAGCAGCAATATCGAAAGCAACCGAACCTGATGTAGAAACTGAAGCATTAAGCAATGCAATTGCATTAGTATGAGCAACGTCAGCATTATCACGAATTTGTGCTTCAGCAGCAATATCGAAAGCAACCGAACCTGCTGTAGAACCTGAAGCGTTAAGCAATGCAATTGCATTAGTATGAACCAATTCAGCAGCTGCAGCACGGGCTTCTTCAGTATCCAAAGCATCTTCAATTCCACTAAAATCAATAATGATTCCAGTATCATCAACTTTAGATGTTGCCTTTACAGTGCCAACTGTTGAAATAACCACGCCATTATGGGCGAGCTGCTTGAGGGCAATCTTTTTAATAACAGACATATAAACTCCAAGTTTTCGTCTTGTTTTATTGTGAGTAGTTCCTACTCGATCACATAGGAGATCAATAAGATATCCCCTATATCTGGGATGAACGTAAGCGTTAAAGTGTTATTAGAAATCTGATAGTCAATATAATTCCCAAGGGAATGAAGAGTTACACCATTAAGAAAAACAACCTCAGAATTTAGTTTGACTGAATGTTGCAAAATAAATGATGTGGATGATTCGTTTAATTCATATTGTTCTCGATGATGTGTATTTGAGTTTAACGAAAGAACAGCTGTGGTTGCTGCAGCAACAACGACAGCCGTGGTTGTACCAGCATAAGAGCTTGTAGGATAACTTGAACTCATTCTATCTAGCCTAGTTTAGAAACTTGGTTTACACCTGCACCAGCAGCACAAGAACCTAACGGATATGAATTTGACATAGTATTATCCGATTATTTTTGTGAATTTATATTTGTAACTGACATCCGTTCCATCTCCAGCTGTATAAGATCGGCCTGCTCCAAAAGCACCAAACAAATAAATTATATATAACTGACCCGCTGCAGAATAAAGACCTCCTGAGAATGAGTTTGCATTTGAATTCTCATTTTCACCTGCCGAATTCAAACCAACAACTGTATTTATGGCTGATCGACCAATCACTGACAGATTCCCCAAACAACTCACGTCATTGGAAGAGCCTGAGACTACAGTTGCTGTTGTTCCTTGTATAATTCCACCCGTAGCATCAGCATCAGAATTAACATACCCCCATGATTGACCAACGCCAGACCATTTATTAGTGCCAAGAGGATCGGCATTTTGAGCAACAGATTCGGCCACTCCTAGATAATGTTGAATCCGTCTAAGCACACCAGCGGTTGAGCCTTTGAGAATAGTGGTAATGGTTAGGATAAAATTATCACCTCCCAAAACAGGAGATCCATCTGTGTAGGTTGCTAATTTGCTCCATCTTGGAGCCTGAGATGGATTAACATCAGGTTGGAGAGCATCGTTTGCAATAGTATTCAGTCTGATCTCGTTGTAACCAGAAGCATTAAACGCATAACTGTTGATCATTCCAAGAGGATCTGAAAAAGTCCAGGAACCATCAGACAAATTCATTTTCTTGAAATTTTCAATCTTATATCTTGGTATCGGATATGAATCTGATTGTGCAGGATATGAAGAACTCATTCCGTCCATCCAAACTCAACAGAGGAAACAGTCATAGCTACATTACCATAGCAAAGCAGATAATATACATCTCCACCTGTTGGATGTCTCAATGGTATATCGATGGTTCCAGAGGCCGTGTATTTAGTGTTGGCACTCCCTCCTACCTGTGGAGTCAATGCCGAATCTTGGATAACAACATCATCACAAAGCACATCAGAGCATAACTTCCAATTGAGAGCTGTAAGTGTTGCAGCACCAGAAGTTACTCTAATCCGAATTGACTTCATAAATCCACGATGATTTTGAGAAGTGCTATCGTCATTTTTGATTGAGCCCATATTGATTTTAATCTTCTTCAAGACACTATATCCTGTAGTGAGAGCACCAACAGCTGTTGCATCGTCATCGAAGCCCCAATAAAGTTTTGATATAGTTTGCATTCCAATCTCCTAATATTCGTAGTCGGCAGATTCCAAAAGAGGAGTAAGCCAATCGAATGGTATCATTTGTGTTTTGTTGGTCTTGCGATTTATAGCTTCTTTCTCGTTCCATTTCAATCCGATAGGCTCTCCAGTCTTTTTATCGACTAAGATTCCATCAACTATTTCCAGTGAGCCTTTTGATCCGATCTGTCTTAGATCGCTCCAAGGGAGTACCCACCTGGAATAATCAGGCATACGCAGAAGGATGCAAGCTAACCCACCGTTTTTGACGTGGAGTTGAAAGGCATCTACTTGGTGTGGCTTGATGTTTTTTGTTCTCCAAGGAGATTTTCGAGCATCTTTATCGTCACCGAGTATAGATATGCCAGAGCAAAGAGCAATCCAGTCTGGCGGCCCTTTACCTTTCCAAGCTGCTAAGAAAGAACCAGGACGCTTCTTTGTTCCAGGACCAATGTTGATCACAGGAGGATGCATCGGCATCCAATGGATACGATTGTCCTGCTGCATCTTTGCGCGAGAGTTTTCGCATACAGCTTCCCAGTCTTTTCCTTTTCCAGCCATCTTATCCCCAGTCTTCCAATGCATCAGCCATTGATTTTGCTACAGAAAGAATACCATCATAAGTCAATAAATGCTTATGAGTATCCATAAAAAATGGTTCAGAACAAATTGCGACAGGATGTCCAACGCCACGAATTGTATAGTAAGCATTTTTGGTCCAGTCATCAGACATACAAGGTATTGCCTTACACTCTGATAGTACCGATTTTTGTGATAGACTTTCTGCCAAACTTCGTCCGCCCTTGGATCTGTGATCATAAAAGAACGCGCCATAATTTCCCCCACCAGCATTTAAATGCAAGGCGATGTAAACCTGTTTTTCATTCTTAAATTCTGCAGAGTATTCATTCACTCTTTTGTGTCGGTCTGAATAGCTCCCATCAGAGATAGGGATCACTTTGATCCCCTTCTCCAACAAAAGAATTTCCAGCTCAATAGAAAGCTTGGCCGTCCAGATAGCTTCCTGTTCGCCATCAACACTAGCTCCCCGATCAGATGGTCTGCTCGGTTTGCCAGAATGTTGCCTGTCTAGGAATACAATCACTTGAATTCGTGAAAATATACTTCAACAACAACTTTAGAAGTAGCATCACCACCACTAATCGCAGCATCCCCAGCAAAGTAAAGATCAGCACCATAAACAGGAATAAAAGCAGCTGCAGCTGTTTGAATGTAAGTTGCAGGAACCTTTACTGCATTTTCGGGAAGAAGGACCGCTTCTGCAGCAGCTCCAGCAGCACCAACTTCAATATTGACAGTACCAGAAAGAGTTTTTGCAGTTCCAGTAAAGATTACCTTAGCTGATACAGGAACAACATAAAAAGACGCATCAACAGGAACGATAACTGTATCAGTGTTAAGGGCAGTACCAATTAATGTGAGTGTATGCTTACGAAGACTACCAAGAGTTTCTGGTTTAGCGTGAGATGGCCAGATAACAGTTTGAGAATCGCCATATCCAACAATACAGATATGATTTCCAGCAGAATCCACAATAAAGAGTGCTTCACCAGCTGTAGATGCATTCACAAAAGTGATTTGGCGGCCTTTAAGAGACTTCTCAACACCGTTTGTAGATGTCAATTCTACTGGAGTTGCTACATTTCGGTTAGCTCCACCAGCATCAATAGCTACAGTAGCTGCTCTGAGCATTGTATTTGTAGTATCAAAAGACAAGGTGATATCACCAGTCGCTGTGATTGACTGAACGCCATTGACAACACCAGTAATAGAAGTGTCGTTAGCAAAAGCGATGTCGTGCTCTAATCTGTTTCCGTGTAATAACTGAGGTATTTTAGACATAATAGTCTCCTATGTTGTACCTTTTTTATTAAGCATAACACAGGATTTAGAACTATCGCTCTTGGTTCTTCGAGTATGCCTTAGAAAGCTCGGACACTTCGTAAAGGTATCTCTGCAGATGTAGCCTCTTCATTTCCTCGTCAGTCTTCACCAATCGGGTTCTAGCAACGACAATACCAATAAATAAGTCTTCTAGAGATGTAGCTGGAGGGAGTACCACATTCTCTCCATATATGACTGAGTTTGCTATGTCTTTTCCGAGCTGCGTTTGCGCCTTGCCTCGTCCAAAGATCATTGATGTTGGGATTTTAGTTCCAGGAAAGGCTTGAATGATCTCTAGGAGGTAGTACATCTTGACAGCTTCACTGTAATCTACAGGATAATACTGTACTTCTTGGAGTCTTTCTTTGTTCACATATGGAGAGTTATCTCTCACCATCTTGATATAACCATCTTCATTTCGACCATCTCTCTCGAACAATCTCTGATTGAAAGCGATGTCAGAGAAGTAGTTCAGGGATTCGATTTGATTAGCTGTGATTGACATTTCCTGAATGGATCTATTACCGAATAGAGTTTTTCCTATTGAAAGCTCGATTGCAGCTTTAGCAGGGATCGAGAGTTGTCCAGCCATATAAGCAGCCCAGTTTTCCACAGAGCCCCATATCTCTCTGAATGCATCATCGAATCCAACATTGGAATCCGTGAATACCTCTCCTATCGATTTGACACCAGTAAATAGTGGAGCGATAATTTTGATGCCATCTACAAGCCCAACTTGCGGAAGGATGAATACTTTTCCTGCCACATCATCAGCGAGATGGTTGGCCTCTTCTATAGAGTTCCATCGAAGCATTCCTTTCATCATCACTCGGCCTTGATCAAAATCAGCCAAAAAGTTTCTGTCTTCATCTTCAAGAGCAGCCTTTTGTGAATTCTTGATGTACTTCAGGGTGTTGATTGCATATTGAGGATTGTCTCTCAAAGCTCTGAATGTCTGGATCTGGTTCTTTCTCATAAATGAGTAGAATAGGAATACCTGTCTCATCACGGTACGCTCTACATCTGTGAGGGCAGAGTAATCATAGAACGCATCACGAGTGTATTTCGCAGCCTGAGCTGTTGGCATTCCCTTGTCGAGTTGGTCCATAAATGTAGAAACTCGGAAGAGATTATCAGAAGCGTTGGCAACTTCATTCAATATGTTCTGCCATCCACCATCAATCGAGAAGAATCCCATAACTTGCCAGTATTTACGAGAGTTGTTTCGCCTCACATCGTCAGCCACAGCTGTAGCCAATTCCGATTTAATGAATGATGAACCAACACCGTGCGCTTCAATAGAAGAAACTAGCATCGCCACAGTAAAAACTCTTCCACCACGAGTAACGAACACTCTATTTGGATTAGTTTCTTTGGTCTTGCCCGTCATCGCATACATCACACTCATATACACAGGGAGATTTCTAGCTCCAGTAGCGAATGATGATGCAATGCCCTGCGTTCCACCTTCGAGGTATGCTTGGAATAATGCACCGAACATGTTGTTCATATAATAAGCAGCTGTTGGAACGATAAGACCTGTGGTAACAGCTTGCTTCTTTATTCTGTTCAAGGTGGTTAGCAATCCACTTTTAAGCCAACCAGTTTGTCCTGGTATTATTGATGTGATTAGGTAGTTCGCCACAGATCTGAACTGATCCGCAACTACATTTTTGGTGTAATTTAAATCCTCATCGACGTAGATCTTTTTTAATGGAATCTTGTTTCCATCGGCATCTACGCTATCTTCGACAGCCTTTTTCACCTGTCGTTGGGCAAGCTTGGCTTCAGCTATTTCATACCGAGCATTGAGCCAGAATTTGGTTTCATCTCTCAGAGTTGTTGGTCCAAACGTATGCTTCAACTCTTTGGCCTGCATAAACTTCAGCGTGTTGTTTAATCCATCTTTGGCTGTAGCATCCAATCCTTCACTCATAAACAAGAACACTTCATTGTACCTCTCGCCTATCTCTTTCACAGCCTCTTCAAACTTGAACCCACCACCAGCTTCGGCAAGGAATAATCTCGCAAGCGTTGCTGCATTGTCAGATGACATATCAAACTCATCTTTCAATCCACGTACAAGGTTTGCTTCGATAATAGCTCCTTTTTCCAATGCCATTCTGAGCCTTGCTTGGTTCAGCCTTCGTTCTCCTGCATCTAGATTGTTTGATCCACCATCATCTTTGGCTTTTCCGAGAGTTGCGATGTCATCTATAATAGTATGTATCTCATCTTTCAGGTCGCTAGCGATAAGATAGATTTTTCCATCAGGACCAGTAATCTCAACGTGCTGATCGAATCCCTTTTTGGGCTTAAGATCATACGTGATGATAATCTCAGAAGCGATTTTCTCAGCTGTTATAGCCATCTCAGTCTTTAGTATTGTTGAGCCTCTATGTCCTTCAAACAAGACTCCAACTCGCTTCCCATCAAGGTAATCTCGAATAACTCGCTGTACTCTTTCTGATAGTTCTGCCTGCTTTGTGATAGGATTTGAACCTATTTTCACCAGCTCTTCTCTGGTTGCTTTCTGGATGTCACCAAACATATGTTGGTTCGTCATATCCTGAAGAAGAGTTTCGTATTTTTCTTCAGCCATCAATCGAATGAGGATTTCCAAGTTGATCTTGTTTATGTCAGACTTAGACTCACTTGGGAGCATTATCTCTCCACGATCTAGAGCGAGCTGCATTAAACTATTTGCTTGACCTTCAGGTGGAGATCTTTGTATTCGGTTTGCAATTTTGACTAGAAGATCTTGCTCAGCAAATTCGTCTTCTGGAGTTTTCTTCTTCTTTCTAAGAAGGGACTTTTCTTCTGTAGATGCAAACATTTTGAGCATCTCATCCTTAATATTTTTGGATTCATTTTCACTTCTTTTGACGTAAGAGTTTCTAAGGAAGATGTTCGTTATATCATCCATCGTCCATCTCTGGCCATTTGGAGGATCTCCGATTGTTTGTAGCGTTGTGTTTTTGATACGCTTTAAATCTATATCACCAATAGCAATTCTCCCTGTATAAAACAGATTGTAAGCAGTCAGAGCTGTGCTCTCTGGGATAAGCCCTTTCTCTTTCTTTCCGACGATGGATTGGTATATTGCTCTACCATTATAGACAACGTGTCTATGGCGATCCTGCAATCCATCCAGAACAGTTGAGATAGCTATTTGAAATTCCTTTCGCTCTACCTCATCAAGTTCTGTCTTTTCAGCAGTAGTCTGAAGCAATTCACTGATCTTTATAAGCGATGCTTCTTCATCTACAGTCTTGAACTGACCTAGAAGCTGGTTGGCATCATCCCACAATCCTTCATTCCAATCACTTAAGTTCATTGGGTTTAGGTTGTGATTAAGCATCTGCATTTCATTCTCGATGTACTTCTTCGCAGCTTTAAGTCCAGGCTGTTGAACGCCATCATTGATCTTGGCCTCGATCACATTCTTATGCTTATCAGGAATTTCGATACCACTTTTCTCTAAGAAGCTGATCGCATCATAATACTTTGACTTTCCGTTTTTGGAATTCAAAAGAAGTCTAAACTTTCCACCCTCGTAATCAAACTCACCACCAGAACGTAGCTGAGAGATCAGAGAATTAACCTTTTCCAGTTTTGGAATGTAGCTTGGATCTACCTTTGGGTTCAATCGATTCCGTAACAAGCGATTGAGTTCAAGCATTGGAACACCAATCTGATTCATATAACGCTTCTGTCTCCAGCTCAAATTGAGCCCAAAAGTGCTCTGAGCAAGATCAATCATCTCTTTTGAGTT
>TARA_R110002153_G_scaffold4637_4_pt1 | contig 11631 bp, 18 predicted proteins | sample TARA_R110002153 | Tara Oceans TARA_R110002153 (sample SAMEA4398193) | marine metagenome | biome: Polar Biome; feature: [SRF] surface water layer (ENVO:00010504); material: water (ENVO:00002006), including particulate matter (ENVO:01000060) such as... | depth 5 m
TATATAATAATAACAATATAAATAAAACAACAACTTAGCAACTTGCAACCCCCCTTGTTCTGTTTCTTTAGTAAACTTAGACCCCCTTGGAACATGGAACAACGCATAAACAGGGCGACCTAGCCCCATAGCAACCATACCCATACTAATTCTCAACCCTATCATATCTGATTTTCTTAGCTCATACTTTGTTCCATTAGTAAACTTTGTGTTGGAACAAGATTTTTGGAACAAAACCTAACATCGTTTTGGAACATAATCCTAACCCTGTCATCTAAGATACTCACAACTCATACATAACTCAACGATGCGGGACGAGACCCAAACCCCCGACAGCGACCGTAACAAGTATCTCCAACAAAGCCTAAAAACACACTCAAACTACAACCTTTTAAAATCACTGAATATCTATCGAGTCACTAAATCCTGAAACACTTGACTTATTAGTAAACTTATGGTATAATTATATATAGAATGAAAGTTTAACCTAAAATCAGTAATTCTAAAAACACGACCTGACATGGTGTCAGGAAGTCATAACTGAGGAGAGTCAATATGTATACAAAGAACTACGAAACGATCGAAGTCAGACGCAAGAAACGGAATTGGTATGCGTTGGGAATATTACAAGGTTTTGCAACAGGTTATCTGTTAAGCGAGGTTTTGAGATATGTCAACCTGTAGGCAATGTGATAACTGGTATCCAGATGAACGCTTTAACATCGGGTATGAGACTTGTAAATCATGCGGTGAGATTGAGGCAAAAAAAGTCAAGCATACGATAGCACCTATGCACAAATCAAACTACATGGTCATTTCTAACTTGGAAGATTTGAAAGGAATCAACAACAAAGGAGGGATAGTAAAATGAATGACGATTTTAAAAAGCAACAAAGGTGGTGGGCAATACGAGATTGGACATTGATAGCATTATCATTACTTGCACCCATTGGTGTCCTTGCATTTATATATTTTTGTTTGGAGGTTTAACATGGGTAAGACATTTAAAGATATACCTTGTCCAAATCAAGGCAAGAAAGAACAGGGACTGGGTGTCGCTGAGGAGTCAAGACTGAAATCAAACGAAATACTTGAGACAGGACTTGACGAATTGATAAACGAACTCTCGGTATTCGCTGAGAAAGGAGGGGACGATTAAATCTAGTATGTCATTGAATTGTATAACACTTGACTTATTAGTAAACTTATGGTATAATTATATATAGAATGAAAGATTATTCTATTTTTGTTAAATTTAAAAATCGAGCCTGACCTAGTGTCAGGTTCACTTATTTGAGGAGACACACTATGCACTATGAAACACAAAGCGTAGAACGAACCGAACTAACACAACCTACACACCTAACATCGTTAGCAACATCAGCAATATTGGTGGCAGTAGATGTGAATGTTTGGAGTGCTACAAAGCAAGACCGAGGTATCAGTAACGAAGTAACAAAGGGTAAAAAGGCAGACCCAAACGCGGGTAGATTTGTTAAGAACTTACTCGCGAACAATGCGTATCACAAGAACTTAGTCAATTATCGTCAGACTATATACAATTGGCTCAAAGCAAAAACCTATCGGTGGAATAACACACAAGACCTACTGCCGACTGTAGCACTCGAAGACTTCAAGGCAGAGTATGATAAGCATGAGTTGGAATTCGATCGACTGCTCTCTGAATTCAGTAAGAACTATGAATCTATTAAATCAAACATGGCATTTGCACAGGGTGATATGTATAACCTTGAGGACTACCCTGAGATTGAAGTAATCAAAAAGAAGTTTGGGTGCAAGTTATATATATCCGAAGTGCCATCACACGACTTTCGATGTTCAGTAGCACAAGACTTAGCTGACGATTTGAAAGCCAATTATCAACAACAATGTGAGGAGATAGTCACAAATGTATTACATCAACAAACGGGACGCGTCGTTGAAGTCATGGAAAGTATCGCACACTGTTGCGGAAATCAGGAAGTTACAACCAAAGATGGTATCAAGACAAAGAAACGAAAGATATATGATACAACCATCGAGAAAGCAAAAGACCTCTGTCGCACGATAGGGGGTTTCAAGTATGTGGACAACGAACATAGTCGCAAACTCGTATCAGTCGCAAGACAATTAGACGATACTTTAACAGGTGTTTCTACTGAGGCATTACGAGATAGTGATTATACAAGAGATAAGGTCAAGTCTGAAGTTGAGGACATCTTATCTAAATTTGCAGTTTAATCCTGACACTATGTCAGGTTTCATTTTTATACTAGGAGATACATCATGCACAACCAAAGAGTAACTATCAACGAACTTGTAAGACTAATACCAACCATTGGTGAGAAGTTGACACCAATCATTCAATCAGAACCTGGGTGTGGTAAGACATCATTACTGAGTATGTTAGAAGATAACATGGGTGACAAATACGACTACATCTATGTTGATTGTCCTGTGAAAGATATGCAAGACATCGCGATGACCATACCGAACCATGAAACACGCACACTAGAAACTTATGTGGGTTCACTATTCAAACTTGATTCACCGAAACCAAAGGTCATACTACTTGATGAGTTTATGAAAGCACCAAAACTACTTCAGGTTATATTCACTAGACTAATGCTAGAGAGATTCGTAGGTGATACACCACTACCTGATGGGTCTATCGTGTTTGGAACATCTAACAATCAATCAGATGGGGTGGGCGATACTATGTTAGCACACGCAAGTAACAGGGTTTGCTTACTACAAATGCAGAAACCTCAAGTAGAAGATTGGCTCGTATGGGCAAGTGAGAACGCAATCAGTCCATTGATTAGAGCATGGGTTCATATGTTTCCGAGGGCATTGAACAGTTACCTCGATGATGAACAGAAAGACAATCCATACATCTTTCAACCAAGTAAACCTCAGCTATCGTTTGTCACACCTCGGTCATTAGCTAAGGCAAGTGTCATCGTGGAGAACAGAGACATACTAGGAGAGTTACCTACCATGTCAGCATTGTCAGGCACAATCGGATACAGTGCAAGTGCAGACATGAGTGCTTTCTTATCACTGGAGAAATCCTTACCTGATATCAATGAGATACTAGAGCGACCTGATACTATTAAAGTCCCTGATGAAATATCAGCACAGTTGATGGTCATGTTCCAAGCACTAGACCACCTCAAGACACAAGACCAATTAACTAACTTCATGAAGTTTATCAAGCGTATCAAGTCGAGTGAGATACAAGCAATATTCTTTACCATGCTAGTGCGTAACAAAGAGACTAGAACTCTCGGTCGAGGCAACGCAGAAATTGCGAAGTGGGCAACAGAGAACTACGAACTATTTTAAAACTAAACCTGACACTATGTCAGGGAGGAGAATAACAGATGAACCAAGAAACTAGATTGAAAAAGGCTCACGTTGCTCTGATGAAACATCAAGAGACGGCACTATACTCAGGCATTATGATGATGGGTTCGAGCGAGGTAGTTGATGATTGTCCTACTGCATACACCGATGGTGTGAACAAACGATATGGTAGAGCATTCCTAGAGAAACTATCAGATGAGGAAGTAAGAGGATTGGTATTACATGAGAACTTACACATTGCACTCAAGCATATACAAAGGTTCAAGAAAGAGTTTAATGATAACCCTAGGTTCGTGAACATGTCAGCTGACTATGTTGTAAATGATGTAATCATGAATCTAAATGATAGTCACTTTGTGAGGCTACCTGAGGGTGGACTGTATGATTCTAAGTATCACAATTGGTCAGTGCGTGAGGTGATGAATGACTTGAAAGACCAACAGAAACAAGGCAATGAACCTCAAGGGGGCAGTATGGACGAGCATGACTTTGAGGGTAGCCCATCAGATGGCGAGGGTAAACCTATGTCAGCCGATGAACAAAAGGCATTGTCAGGTAAAATCGATCGAGCCTTACGCGAGGGCAGTATACTTGCTGGAAGACTAGGGGGCAATGTTCCTAGACACATCACCAAGTTACTCGAACCTACTATCGATTGGAAAGATGTATTGCGTGATTTTATTATGTCATCAATGAAAGGCACAGATGAATACACATGGCGAAAATACAACAAGCGACTCATTGCCAATGATATTTATATGCCAAGCATGGAAGATGAGGCAGTGGGGGAGTTGACTGTTGCGATTGACACATCGGGTTCGATTGGTGAGACAGAACTCAATGCGTTCTCGTCAGAACTGGTATCCATCTGTAGTCTTACATCGCCTGAATTGGTTCGTGTTATTTGGTGGGACGCTGAGGTGCATGGTGAACAAGTGTTCAGGGAGGGGGACTATCAACAGATACAATCTCTACTCAAACCACAAGGTGGAGGTGGAACTGACCCCGACTGTATACCTAAATACATTGCTAAGAAGAGTATTAAATCAGAGGCAATCGTAGTATTCACTGATGGATACTTCTCAACACCGAAGTGGGACACTGCAATACCGAGTTTGTTTGTGGCGACAGATACGGATAGTGCTATACCAAGCCATTGTAAAGCAATAAAACAAGACCTGACATAGTGTCAGGTCACTAAATTAATTTCCTATCACTCGCCAGTGCTAGGTAAAAACAAAAGGAGATATATCATGTTTAAAGAAGTTACATATGACAGACTGTTAGCAATCACTAACACTGTAAAACCTTACAGACATACGAGTCGTAGTAAGAAACCAAAAGGTTCGTATCCTGTAATACCTGACCTAAGACATCATACACACAAGTATTTTGCTCAGAACAAAGATGGGTCATTCACTATTTACTATCATGGTGGCGAGATTGTCCATGTTCATAAAGGCAACATTGTTGAGATGGCATGTGATAGTTATTGGCAAGGTGAGAGAATGTTTGCGACCGCCTTACAAGAAAAGCCGTGGGGAACTTATAGACAAGGTTATTGGAACGAGGGTCAAATCGTAACCAATGACGATAGTAAGGGTGGGTTGATGTATGCAAATATACTAGACGCTGAGGGTAAGTATGTAGTATTCAGACCATTAATAAAAGGGTGGAAGTATAACATGATGACTGATGAACCTCTTATACCATACGACACAGTCACCAAAGTTGTAAAGCGTAGCGAGAGTAGTAAGTTGAGAAAAAAGATTGACGAGGGCATGAAGTTGGTAAGTGCAATATGGAAGTCAGTTGACCCTGATAGGAATGCGATGACAACAATATGCAATGAAGTGTTGTTAAAGTTAGAACATCCATCCAACAGAAACAAAGAGGGGTTTTATCTAGGAACTATTGAACGTCAAACCGTGTTCAGTGCATGGCGAAAGAAACTATTTGATGATGGTGAGTGGGAAATCCTAGCGTCAGAGAAGTATATGCAAAGCAGTTGGGAGTATAGCAGTCTTACTATGGCAGAGACCATAGATAAGATAAAGAAAAGGATTAAAGAAGACGCGTGGTTATACTTACCTGAGATGACTGAAGAGAAGATAACACCATGCGAAACTTTATACATACCATCATCTAGAAATGTCTTTAGACAAAGGAGAGCATAGATGAGCGAACAATCTTATGAAGATAAAATGAACGACTATTATCACGCAGAGATAGAGTCACGCTTTACCAACGAGGAGGCAATGGAGGAGTTTGCCAAACTCATGAGAGAGCGTATTTATAAACAAGACGCAGACGCAGTTGATTGGGCAATGGAGTGCATGTTAGACAAGGTTGATATCCATGATGTAAAGTCTGAGTTGGTTTACGCATTTAGAAATAAGGAGTTAGATTATGACTAAGAAACTAAAACCGTATCGCGTTTACATCACGCAGTATTGTGAGCCAATAGATGTCATGGCAGTAAGCACTACATCAGCTAAGAGAATTGCTACCGAAGACCATACATGGGAAGTAATTGACGCTGACATTCGAGCAGAAAGACAGGAGAAACAAGAGGTCATAGATAAAAAAGACTATCAATATAGGGGGAACAAGTAATGGGATATCGTAGCCAAGTAGCAATAGGTATACAAATGAATACTGACATAGTGTCAGAGATAGATACTACATTAACACCTGAGATGATGTGGAAAACATTTGTAACTGAATGTAAGGCAAGACACCCAAAAGCATTCAACGATAGTTATGCAAAGATGGAGGTTCACGATGACGTATATACTATGAGATTCATGCATGACGGTATCAAATGGTATGAGGGGGATGACCTTATCGCAGACTTCGAGGGAACACTTGCTATCGTTAAAGAGTTTAACGAGCAATACAATCATAATTATGACACATTGTTTCATAGTGCGTTCATAAGGATAGGTGAGGACTCAGGCGATATCGTTAACGAATATGAGGGTGATGGTTACGAATTGTTTGACACATATACAGAAATAACTGGAACATTAACAACACCATTAGAGGAGACAGTATCATGATTGACAAGAAACATTATTACTTTGAACTAGACGCGAACAGAGGAACATTGAATCATCAGCTTACTGCGTCAGAGGAGACATTCATACTAGAACTGTGTCATAAGTATGACCTAAAGATATTACAGTCCATGGACATAAGAACACAATGGTCAGAGCAGTATTGGACATTTAATTCTATTGACGCCTCACAAAACTGTAATGCTAAAGCAATTATACTTACAAAGCATGGCTTTCCTAATCTAGTTGCGTGGGTGCATGATGACACATACTTTATATCAGCCAACGCTAGATTAAAAGAAAGGAGTGATGGTAAGTATCTACACTCCAAACGTATGAAAGATGTTATTAGAAAGTTTGATAAGAGAATTAAATATGTGATATCAATAGGGAATCTAGACCCACTTAATACACAAGAGTGGGTGTCATCAAGTCTTGTTAATTTACCTAAAAAGATTTATGAAAGCGTAACTAAGAACAATGAGTTAGAGGGCGAGTATGCTAGGGTATCATTAAATGGTGCGTCGCTACATTTACTCTTAGATAAAGCTCATGCAAACAATGAAGTAGTGCCATCTAAAGTGACTGAGGATTGGAAACAGTTGTATACGACCCTTAACTTTATCAGAGATAAGCAACAGGAGAGCAATTCATATGCGATGGAGAATCTACATAAGCCATTTTATATTCTAAGTAAACCCTTAATGACTAAAGAAAACGATCGAGTTACAGTGACTAAAGTTAAGATGAGGGAGAACAGTAAGCATAAGTTGGATATACTAGAAGAGCCTGTAACCTACCGAACTCTCGAAGATTGCCCTTTGCATGATAAGTTTAGACCCCAGCTGATGATGTGGGCAATGCACTCCGAAATGGAATGGAAAGATAGTGCATACATAACACCTAAATGGATAGTTAATAATGTGATAGTAGACTATGGCAATCACGGAAAAGCTCAGTTTGATAAGTCTACAAAAACAGGTTTTTGCTCAGAAGGGTTCACATCAGACTTTGAAATAATGTATACTTACTTACTAGATGTTGACTAAATTAGAACCAATACCACACTTTAAACTAACGGACTATGTCCGAGTAGCAATCCGACACAAGAACGGAGAGTATACTGTATACCTAGATAATGACATGGTTAGACAGTATACCCTCCAATCTCTTCCCTCATATATATCATCTAAGATAACCGTAGCTAAAGCACTAAGTATTCATTTAAAATCTGACCACGAAGTAAAAGAGCATGACATTTTTATGTGTGATGTTGAGCAAGGCGACCCCGATGTCGCGTGGAGAGCAAGTGAGAATTGGTATATAGTTATTCTTCATCTAATAGATTATCAAACATTATTAGGACTCAGGAAGAATGGCAACCCCCGAAAAGAAAGTAAAAGAAAAAGTAAAAAAGATATTAAAAAAGATTAACGCTTATCACTGTATGCCCTCGACAGGTGGCTATGGTGCGAGTGGAGTGCCTGACATACTCGTATGTTACAAAGGTAGGTTCATAGGCATAGAAACAAAAGCTAACGGCAATCGTCCGACGGCTCTTCAATTTAAACACCTAGAGGATATACAAAAATCAGGTGGAATTTCATTAGTTATTGACGAAACAAATATTGATATGCTAGAGTGTTATATCAATGGTAACGAAACCTATAGTTTATGAAACAGAAAAAAAGTAACCTGACATCAGGTCAGGAGGATAAAGTAAATCACCCAAAGCATTACACAAACCATAAATGGGAGGTGTATGACATACTAGAGGAATTCTTTAATGATGACCCATTGCTATGGCAGTGTGGTAAGTATCTACTTAGATGTAAGTATAAAGGTAACCAATCACAAGACTTAAAGAAGATGATATGGTATGCTAACAAACGAATTGAGAAAGGAGAACAATCATGAGTCAAGATTTATTTGCAAGGATTAGGGGTTTATTGACTAGTCATATAGAACTACTTAATGAACACAAGCTAGGCGACGATCACGCAGCAGAAGCAGAGTCTATCGTTGAAGAGATAAATATACTACTAAAATCTGATAAAGCAGGAGAGATTGAGAAACGCATTGATGTAGCAGAGAGACAAGCCCTGTCCGATGACCTCGCTGATGAAATTATTAACGGAAAGTATTGTGTTGGTGGAAACTGTGAAGACTGAGAACTGGTATCAAAGGCTAGGATGACTACCACTAGGCGAGAGTGTCAAAATTTTAATTTAAACGAGAGGAAAAGAAATGAGTAGATTTCAAGTTGAGGAAATTGCTAGAAAGAAGCGAGAAAGGGAAGAGCAAAAAGAAAGTGCCATTAAACGTGCATTAGATTATATGGAAAGAAAACCTGACGCACCGAGAAGTAGAGTAGCAAAATATGCGGGAGTTGCGGATTCAGTCTTAGAAAGGTGGGGAGTTGAGCTACCAAAACCTATCACTGCAAAACAAAGAATCAAAAAAAGTCCATGGAGCAAGGGACATATGGTATGAGTGATGAAGCTGATAATGCCAACGAAGAGTTACAAAAACAGATAGATGCAACCCTGTCTAATGTAAACACTGAAGTCCCTGAGAACGAAACAGGTAAATGTCTTTGGTGTGAAAGATCAATAGATGATAAGAGAAGATGGTGTTCTCCTATATGTCGTAATGAACATGAATATTATGCGAATAAGCTATGACTATAATTAAAGAAGATAACAGAATAGGCCCCGCAGTTTGTTGCAAGTGTGGTAAAGACGCAAAGATTAATCATGGTGGTAAATGGTATTGCTCTATTGAGTCTGATATGGGAGTAATGAACTTAAAAGGATTTTGTATAAAAGAAAAACGAGAGGAGAACAAGTGCAAGTAGTCTGTTTGGATTTTGAAACATTTTATAGTAAGACCTTTAGTTTATCTAAACTAACAACAGAAGAATATCTTAGGTCGCCTGAGTTTCAAACTATTGGCTATTCAATCAAGATAGACGATGGTAAGACTAAATGGTATACAGGATCACATGAGGAATTATTAGATGAACTAAACAAGGTAGACTGGGATAAGTCTATGCTACTTTGTCATAACACTTTGTTTGACGGTGCTATTCTTAGTTGGATATTTGGTCTACAACCATTCGCATACTTGGATACATTGTGTATGGCTCGTGCAATTCATGGTGTCAACGCTGGTGGTAGCTTAAAAGCATTAGCTGAAAGATATAGTTTAGGTGAAAAAGGCACTGAAGTATTAGACGCATTAGGTAAAAGACTAGAAGACTTTCAGCCACATGAGTTACATAGATATGGTCAGTATTGTAACAACGATGTTGAGTTAACATATAATCTATTCAAAGTATTATCTCAAGGGTTTCCTGTAGATGAACTAAAACTTATAGACATTACACTTCGTATGTATACCAACCCTGTGTTGACAGTGGATGATGGGTTATTAATTACAAGATTAGATGAAGTTAAAGATGAAAAGCAAAAGCTATTGTCTAGTTTAATGAATAGATTAAAGTGTGATACAGAGGAAGAAGTTAGGAAGAAGTTGGCAAGTAATAAACAATTTGCTGAACTACTACAAGAACTAGGAGTTGTTGTTCCTTTAAAAGTATCTCCAGCAACAGGCAAGGATACGTTTGCTTTAGCTAAAAATGATATAGGATTTAAAGACTTACAAGAACATGAGAACTCATTCATACAAGAGTTATGCAGAGTCAGGTTAGGTACTAAGTCTACAATGGAAGAGTCAAGAATAGAGAGATTCTTAGACATAGGTGCACGCAATAAGGGATCACTTCCGATGCCATTAAAATATTATGGTGCTCATACAGGTAGATGGTCAGGCTTAGATAAAGTTAACATGCAGAACCTACCTTCAAGAGATGTTAAAAAGAAAGCATTAAAGAACGCAATACTCCCACCAAAAGGTCATGTCATTATTAATGTAGACTCATCACAGATTGAGGCTCGCATATTAGTGTGGCTTGCTGGACAAGATGATGTGATAGAACAGTTTAAAAACAACGAAGATGTTTACTCTAACTTTGCTAGTAGGGTATATGGTAAAAAAATTGATAAAAGAAATAAGACAGAGCGGTTTATTGGTAAGACCTGTATCCTAGGATTAGGGTATGGTACAGGGTGGAAGAAACTACAAGATACATTAAAGACTCAACCCCCCTATGTCGATGTGCCTGACCATGAAGCTCAAAGGTATGTAAAAACTTATAGAGACCTTAACTTTAAAGTTACTCAGCTATGGAAAAATTGTGATAAAGCACTTGAGTATTTAGATACATGGGAGACACGTATAGCTAATGGATATGGAAAGCCTTACTCTCTTGATAAGCATAACTCAGTCGAGGTTAATCCACAGGGTTTAAAACTTCCTAATGGGCTATATATAAAATACCCTGAGCTAAGATATGATACATCGACATCTCAAGGAGGATATGTTTACAAGAAAAGATTTGGTGGTGAAGTAAGTTTATGGGGTGGGGCAGTTGTGGAGAATGTAGTGCAAGCGTTAGCTAGGATTATCATAGGTGAGCAGATGATTAGGATTAATGAAAGATATAAACCTGTATTAACTGTGCATGACGCAGTAGTTTGTGTTGCACCCGAAGAAGAAAAAGATGAGGCATTAAAGTTTATTATGGGTGAGATGTCTAAAGCACCTGACTGGGCACCTGACCTACCAATTACTTGTGAAGGCGAGTATGGTAAAAGCTATGGAGATTGCTAATGGATTTAGATATTGAATGGGATGGGGAAGTGATGAAACAGTCAACACCTTTTACTATTGTACCTTTAGACATAGACATAGGCGAAGTTACTTGTAAAGTATTATGTATGAAAGATAAGTGGATTAGTAGATCAAACAAGTATCCTTTCTTTACACTCGGTAGAGGTGCATACCTTGATGGCAGAACAAAAAAATATTATAAAGACCTACCTGCTGAAAATGAGATGATGGTACACGCATTTGCCGAGTTATATACTGAAGTAGGAATAGCGTTGAACAGTGTATTTGGAGAAGATATTTATTTAACAACTCAACTCAGGGTACCAGGCTTTCACATATTTCCATCGGATAAGAAATTCTTAACAGAGACAGGCAATTGGCACCAAGATCACCCCCACGCTACACTAGGGTTAGAGGATATAGATAGCTATGCTTTTACACTTGCTATTAAGCTACCCAAATCAGGGGG
>TARA_R110002153_G_scaffold54003_1_pt1 | contig 11624 bp, 11 predicted proteins | sample TARA_R110002153 | Tara Oceans TARA_R110002153 (sample SAMEA4398193) | marine metagenome | biome: Polar Biome; feature: [SRF] surface water layer (ENVO:00010504); material: water (ENVO:00002006), including particulate matter (ENVO:01000060) such as... | depth 5 m
GTTTTTGGCTCATACCTGATAGTCTAATTTGGAATGATAGCCAATTGTGAAACGAGTTATGTTTCATCTTATTTCTCTCCAACTATGGTTTGATTGTTTCCAACACCTGTTGGATAATATGTCCATTGTATTGACATACTCTTTTTCTGTCAATATATTTTGTTATGCTTTTAAAAGATGTGCTTAAATCGCTAGGAAGGAAAAAGACTGCCAAAGTAACGGGAGTCTCAGTATCTATGGCTAATAAATGGTTTATTGAAGGTCCAAACAAGAGAACTCCAGACATTACTTCTTTGGTGACGCTTGCAGATCATCTTGAATTGCTTGATGAAGGGCTTGGAGAACTCATAAGAGACACTGCTTGTATCAGAGCGACCATTGCATTGGAAGAGTTAAGTCGAAAAGAGAATCCATCTTTAAAACAAGGGTCAGTTGTTTCCAAGCTGATCCGATCCAATCCAATATTGATGCAACTTCACACTGAATCAACAAAGAAGCCAGAGTCAAAAGTAATTGATCACTCTAAAAAGGAAGAGTTCCTGAATGAAGAGAGAGCAAATAAGATTGAAGAGACTAAAAGACAAAAGAAACTCCAAAAACTACAAGCGATTAGAGAGCAAATTGAACAAACTAAAAACAATTGAATAGGAAGGGAATAATGAGCCTTAGACAAAGACATATCAATCAACAACAAAAATTCAACCCACCAGCACAGTTATTAAATGATGCTAGTGGGAAAGAAGATAAGACAATTCTGAACGTTGCATTGTTAAAACAAATTATCAATGATGAATTAACCGACAGAAAGACTGATATAGATCCAGAGATTTTAAAAAACTATCGCAAGAAGTCTAGAAATCAGCCTTGGCGATTGAGACATATGCTTGATCGGGTTAATAAGCCAAAATTTATCTTTATGATTGATTCTTTTGTCGAAAACCACATAAAAGAAATTTCAATCATCCAGAGTAATGGAAAATGGGAAGTTTATGACTTTGAAATCTCTATTGAACCTCAAAAGAAGCAAAAATACCGAGAAACGGGTAAAAAAAATGAGTTTGGGGAACCAGAGATGGAAGCTTTTGTGAAGGTTGAGGATTTTATCCATGTCACGGTTGAATATGTTGATATTAGAGGTGGGTCTGATATGATTTACAAGGATGGCAAAAACACTGGTTCGACGAAACGGGAACTGGGTATTCCAGAAGATGCTGATCCTCAATCATATCGTCACGATCTAGTCCAACCTTCACAAGAAGATCAAGATATTATTGCTAAACAAGCCAAAGAGTTGGAAGAAGTAAAAGTTCAACATCTTGTAGAGCAAAGAGAAGCAGAATTGCTTCGTTTAAAAGAGAAAGATGAACTTGAAAAGAGACTTGCTGCTCAAGATGCCAAGTTTAATCAAATGATGGCATTACTTGAGGCTCAAAACGAAGCTTCAATTGCAGAAGTAGCGAAACCATCAAAGAAAACAACAAAGAAGTAGAGTATGGAAGAAGTAGAGGTTCTAGGAATAGCATTTGAGCCAACTAATGAGCAAATTAATGTTCGTCGGGAGGTGAGAGAATTGTACAGCGAAGGCGAACGCCTTGTTGCAGAATGGATTGTTGCTATTCCTAGCCTCACTATTCCTAAATGGAATGAATGGCAGAATGTTGAAGGTTTTCGTGATTGGTGGCTTGAACTTTTACCAGAGCACGATGGTCTCCAACAATCAGACATAAAAGCGATGGAATTTGAGGCAGGACGAGCCTTAATGTCATTGCTCAAAGCAAATGATCCAAGAGCTGTTTCAGCTGTACTTACTCTGGTTAACTCTTCTAAGAAAACAAGTGATTTAACCGACAATGGGGTCGATGCTTGGTTCAGTGCTGGAGAAGAAAAGAAGAATGGTTGGAAAGAGATTGAGGAGAAGTAGATGGCTGTTCATTATAGACAAGACGAGATCAATAAGATATTCTCAAGTGCCAATGAGTTTATGCCAAGACTTCGTTTTCACGATGATCAGGGGGATTTAAAATTCTTCAGTCGCCCTTATTCGGAGCAGGTAGATTTTCTAAATGCACTATCAGACCCAACAATTAAGACTATCGTTGTTCTTAAACCTAGACAGATTGGACAAAGCACAGCAAATTGTGGTCATACTTTCTTCAAGACGTTTACAGCAAGAAAAGCCTTACGAACTCTTGTTGTAACAGATTGCAATAAATCAACTGACTCTTTATATGATAAATTCCAAACATATTACGACACATTGCCTAGACAGTTTCAAGATGCCAACCCAATCAGGTTTAATAAGACCAAAAAAAACTTGATGTCAGATCGAACTGGAGCATTAATTGATACATTGACTGCTTCAGGAAAAGCGGAAGGTCGTGCTTGGACATATCAAAGATTCGTAGCAGAGGAATTGGCAAAGTGGCCTGATGCGGAATCAATGTTTGCTTCTCTCCGATCTGCTTTTCATCAAGGACCAGAATTCAAGACGATTATTATCTCTACAGCTCGTGGCCCTGGTAACCTATTCCACAAGAAAGTTATTGCAGCACAAGAAGCACAGCGAATTGGAGATCCATCAGTCAAACTCCTATTTTCAAGATGGTGTGATCACCGAACTTACCAATCACCACCGCCCCCCTGGTGGGAACCAACCGCAGAAGATCAAGAATTGGCACAAGTTTTTGGATTAAACTTAGCCCAACTATATTGGCGACATAATATGATCCATGGTGTAGATGGGATTGGAGAGCGAATGTTCCTCCAAGAATTCCCACTTACTGTAGAAGAAGGATTTATGCGAAACGATGGAGCTTGGTTTGACGGCCAAGTTCTCAGCACTCGCTTTGCTGAACTGCCGAAGGAGCTGATTGGAGAACTCAGAACATATCGCCAGCCAGAAAAGAACGTTGGATATGTAATTGGTGTTGATCCAAGTTGGTGTACTGGTGGTGATTTTGCAGTTGCTTGTGTGCTTAATGAGTATGGCGAACAATGCGCTGTTTTATCTCATAAGTCTGGTGGCACAAAGAGATTCGCGGATGAACTCTCTATTTTGGCTCATAAATACAAAGCCTTAGTTCTTTGCGAGGGAAATACTGGTGGTGGAGGAAGAGTAGTAATTGACATTCTTCGTCAAGATGGAGTAAGATTATGGAGACCAAAAGACGGAAAGGAATTTTGGAATACCAGTAAGGGAAATAAAGAAATGGCATATTCTCATGCAAGACAAATAACGAATGCTGATTATATGGAATTAAATGATCATCAAACTATTCAAGAATTGATGCACATTAGAGAAGAAAATGGTAAGATTGAGGGGAAAGATGGTCATCACGACGATCATTCAACTGCATATGTTTTAGCTTGTCAAGCATTAAAGAGAGTGGCAAGTTTTCAAACAACTCAATATGAAAGACCAAGATTAGCAAGAAATCGAACACCATTAGATGTAGTTATGGGGTATGGGGTATAAATGAATCGCGAACAATTAAAAGATTATAATTTCAAGGGTGACACTTTTAATCCGAAAATTGTTCGGGAACAAGTACAAGCACTTGATGAACGCAAGAAGAACGACAAGCCTGTTCAATTTCTTGCCAAAGCTGTCTATATCACTAAGTTCTGGGATCACATCGAAGGAGAATCTAAGCGTTTAGACACAAAAGATATTCTTCCAGTAGATAGAATTGAGGTCAATAAATTAAAACCAGCACTCTCGACATATTTAGCGAATCTATACCCAAAAAGAATGAAAGTTATTCTGGGGCACAGTCCTTATACAGTTGGCGACCCCAAGAAAGCTGAAATACTGATGAACCATTGGCAGAATAAGCCAGTGAATCGCCAAAGAGGAATGTTAGCAATCAGACAAGCACTTCTTTATAAGGGAGCAGGTTCTAAGGTTGGATATGATCCTGCGGAAAAAGGATTGAATCGAGTTTGGCAAAGAGTTTTTCCATACTGGGAACTTCTTCTTGATGTTGATGCTCACGACTGGGACGATGCTAGATTTATTGGTCATATTTCGTGGCAACCACTTACTGAAGTATCCGTAAAATATGGTTTAGAAGAAGAAAATCTAAAAGGTGAGGCGAGAAAAGATTTTCTAGCTTCTGCATCTGAGTCTAAATCTACTTCAACTCCATCTGAAAAAACAGCGGATAGTGATATCACTGGGTTCATCAGAGTTTTAGAGTTCTGCAATCTTAGAGATTATTATGTAGACGACAAAGGGAACCGATACAAAGGTCGACTTGAAATATACGTTCTTGATCAGGCCGACAATAATATGAAACTGGTCTCAATGGGGCCTTTACCTCTTGTCAACGGACTTGGTGAGCCAATCCCTCACATTATACCTCTAATTTTTGAATATGAGCCTGAGTATCCTTTTCGTGGTCTCGCTTATTCTGAGCAATTATTGCCACAACAAAAAGAGATCAACATTTCAAGATCTTTCTTACTTGCTTCAGGTAGAAAAGATGCTAGAGCGTGGGCTGCTAGAAAGGGAGCCTTTGTTTCAGGCCAACTAGAAAAACTTTCTCAAGGTATTGATGGAGTTGTCTTAGAAGTAAATGAAGATGAAAATGCACCGAGTCAGACATTGAGAGATTTAATTATTCCTCTTCCAGCATCTCCAGTATCATCCAATATTTTGCATTCTATGAGTTTGGCAGAAAATGATTTCAGCAGATCAATGACTGTATCTCAAAATGCACTTGGAAATGCCGTTAAAACTTCAGCTACAGAAGCAATGACTCTGGAGTCTCACACACAATCTGAATTTGGACGACATGCAGAACAGAGAGACATTTGGTTAATGAAAATAATCGAAGCTGCTCTTGCTGCTTACGTTGCCTCAATGCGAGATAATGGAGACTCAGAGGGTGGAGACAAAAGTCACGACAAAGAAGGATATGAAGATGAAGATATTGAGAAGAAGATTGAGGAGGAAACGTCGAGTGAAGAATTTGACGAACTAGACGAAGCCTTCTTAGGAAGAAGACCTCTTGATGAAGTTGTTGATGCCAGAAAAAAGAAGTCTAAGGAAAGATTTGATCCAACAACAATTGAATTATTTGGACCAACCAAAGAAAAGATTGAAGTCACAGCAGAAGACCTAGATTCCGATTTTGACATTGGATTTAATGAGGCATCAAGATCTCCCGTTTCTAGAATGGAGCGACGAAACAATGTTCTTAATCTTGGTGACAAACTTTTGGGATACCTACAAATAGCAGGAGAGCAAGCAGGAACTGCCGTTGGAGCAGCAGCAAAAGAAGTCTATATCAGTGTATGGGATATGTTTGAATTACCACCTAATCTCTCTTGGGATTACATTATGACCGAGGCAGAAAAGATGAAGAAGGAAATTCCACCTGAGCAAGCAGCACCTGAGCAAGCAGCACCTGAGCAAACTCCACCTCAGCAAGCAGCACCTCAGCAAGCAGCACCTCAGCAAGCTCCATCGAAAGAAGAAGTGATTGCACAACTTAAACAAATGGAACCTGTTGAGGCTCTTGAGGCAATGACTCAGATTTTTGCTAAGACTCCAAAAGCGTTAGAAATCATTGAGAAAGCAAAACAAGCATCACCAGAAGAACAAGCACAAGCTGTTCAGGTTCTAATTGCAGCAATTGAAGAGGGATAAAATGACGATATTACGAGAGTATAAATGCGAATACTGTAAGCAAACGAGTGGGTTTATGGTAAAAAAGGGTGAGTCAGCAACGATTTATTGTATGTTTTGCTCCATAAATTCAGTTCCTTTAAAAAATCAATTTGTAAAAAGCGACACCAAAGAAGTAAAGGTAGTTAGGCCATTGATGAAAGGTCTTGAGGGTACTTACCTCCATTCAATTAATTATGGATGCAACAACTGTGGGCATTTTGGAGTATCGCTTGGAGATATGACTGACGGAAATGTGTTAATAGAGACATTTGAGCCTTGCGAACTTTGTGAAAGTAGCAATATAACCGAATTAATTTCAGTACCAAGGATAGATCGTTTTGATGAAAGATTCCCAATGTACGACAAGGGATTAGGGACGTGGCTACAGTCTAAGAAGCATCGAAGCGAGGTTTGCAAGCAAAGAGGATTAGTTCCTCTTGACTCAGACTTTGACATTGGTCCAGAAATGAGTAAAATTAGAGAAAAGCATCGCAAAGAAGATGCAAAGTTTGAAGCATATAAAGATAAAGTAGAAAACGCACCTGAGTTCGCGTCCTTAAGAAAGGCGCAGGCAGAAGGTAAAATCGCTAAAAAGAAAACAACGGAGAAAATATAATGCCTACCCCAGAAGAAATGCAAGCCGCCCAAGCAGGTGGAGCTACACCTGACCAAGTAATGCAAGCACAACAACAACAAGAGCAAGCAGAAATGGAAGCAATTTCCGCCCAAGCTCCTGAGCCAGAAAATGCCTATGCCTATGTCAAGGTCAAGCAACTTTCTGATGCGATGGAAGCATTTGTTGAGACTATCAATCCAGAATTAGACTATCCAACCTTTGAAATTCCAGAAGGTCAAGATAAAGTTCCAGGGAAATTACCACCAGAAGTATTCGTATCATATGTTAAGATCGTCGCCTTCCTCATGCAATTAGAAGAAGCCAAGCAATACAATTTGATTGCCCCAGAAGATCTATTGTCTGATACTGCGCTTGGTGTTGCCGCTCAAAACTTTTCAAAAATGGAAAGTGATAAGAAGTTAATTTCAAAGCTTGGAGAAGGTGGAGAAGAAGCCCCACCAGAAGAAGCCCCACCCCAACAAAAAGCAGGCGAATATTCAGAAGAAGATAAACGCCTAATGGAGATGAAGTAATGTCAGAAGTGAATGAGAATGAAGAAGTAGTTGAAGAAGTAGTTGAAGAAGTAGTTGAAGAAGTAGTTGAAGAAGTAGCTGAAGAAGTAGTTGAAGAAGTAGAGGAAACAGACCCCTTAACAGGATTTGATTCTCTACTTGATTCTCTTGGTGACGCTGATCCTGAAACAATGCTTGACGTTCTAAAACGTATTTCGCCAGATATGATGGATCAACTATCTCCCGATGCAAAAGTGATTATTCGTCAAACTAGAAACAGACAGAAGCAAAGAGAGACTGAGTACGAATTAAAAAGAACGAAAGATCAAACAGATTGGGACGAGGAAAGAAAGAAATTTCAAGATGAACGAGATAATTTCCTTCGTCAAAAAGCCCAGTTTGGACAGATGTTTTCTAACCCTGAATTTCAAAAGAAAATTACTGATGCTGAAGCACTGGAACTTCCTGAAAATGCTGATTTGACTGATCCTGCAAATATTAAAATCCAATTGCAGAAAATGAATGCTGAAGGTTTAAAAGATTTCTCAACTCCATTCCAGAAGATGGCAGAGGAATCAGCAAAAGAAGCATCGTATCGTGATTTTCAGCAAGCCCACCCCCGAACAAATGAACCAAAATTCAAGAAACGAATGCTGACGATTAAAGCAGAGCGTGAAGCATCTGGAAATCCTGTTGGATCGAGAGAAGATTTGTACGCCATTGCAGAGCTTGATGAAATGAAAGAAATCCAAGTTAGCCAGAAAAGAGACCGAGACAGAGAACATGCTCGATCTGCCGCCAAGGTTAATAAGCGATCCAATTCTTCTACTGCTCAGAAGAAAGGTATTCCAGATTTTGTTAATAATGTTGGATACAAAGGAGAGAAAGGCAATACAGCTCGTTATCTCTGGTTACAGGACAATCCAGACGTAGCAAAAGAGATTAGAGCAGCCTACGCAAACCGCTAGTCCCAAAAACAGTTATTGCCCTCTATTGTTTTGGGGGCAATACCTGCATTTAATTCATTGCATCATTATTTCCTAGTGCTAGAATATAAAAGAACATTCCCCATTAGGAGATGACTAATGTCAGTACAAAATTTACAAGTCGATCTGGAGCAAATGTCCGTTGCTGGGATTGATGCTTCCAAAAGTGCAATGGACCTTAACTATGTAGAGTTACCATTGCTTCGCGCAATGACTGCTGCTCACGGAAAAGGAAAGCCATCTCGCGCTGGTGGTCATAAATGGATGCAATCCTTTAAAGTTGGAACGCACTCTTCACCTACCGCACGTCGGACTGGGTATGAACCACTAAACCTTACATTCTCAAATATCATGGCGAATATGAACATGGATATTGCAGAGATTGTTTATCCAGTTGGTATCTCTGCAAAAGAGATTGATGAAAATTCAGGCCCAACAAAAGCAATGGATCTTGCAGGCGAACGAACCGACCTTGTTATGAACAAAGCGATGCGTGATTTTGAAACGCAAATGCTTGTTGGTGGAGTTTCAGCGTGGGAAGATTTCTATTCTCTTAACGGTATCGAAGAAGCTGATGGCTTTTTGGAAGGACTTGCACCAGGATCACAGAACAATGTGATTGGTGGATTTTCCAAAGCAACATATGCTTCTTTGCCAGGTGCGCAAAATCAAATGTTTGATGTAAACAACCAGTTCAACACTCTTGGAAAACTTGGTTTGCAAACATTACATACTCGTATTCGAGCGCGTTCATCAACAACTCGTAAGCCTTGTGTTATTGCTTCTGAGAATTGCTTTAATAACTATAAGCGAACTCTTGAAACAAACGAGTATTATAAAGTTGCATCAGGAAATGAATCTCTTGATGGTGTGAATATGAACTTGCAGGTAGATGGAAACAAAATGCAACCTTCTACATACTTGGGTGAATACACTCTAAGTGGTGCTAATCGTATGTCAGCTGTACTTCTTGATCTTGCTTCTCTTTACTTTATGTGGTCAAAAACTGCAAAACGTGATGGAAACTTCAAGTTTCATGACTTCAAGCCTCTTGGCGGTGAATACGATGTATTCGTTGCTCAAATCTTGATTCGTGGTCAGTTGTGGGCAAAGAACTTTGCTTCTTCTGGTGTCTTACTTAACGCAGAAACATTTTAATAGGAGGCTATTATGTCTAATCCAACAATTATAGGCGGTGCTGGTCTTTCAAAAGATGGTGCTGGTGCTTCAATAGCAAATAACGAACTTCAAAAAGAACAACGCACTTATATTGCTGGTGTGAAGTTGCTTCGTGGTGATTGGGTTGCTCTCAACTTTGACGCTACTGAACCAACTGGTGGATGGGGTAAAGGTATTTTACCTGTTGATACGGATGTTCTTACTTCACAGGTCGCTTTTGGCGTTGTTGTGTATGACACTGAAGTTGATTCTGCTGGAGCTCACGTTCCAGGTGCTGAAGCTATCGTTCAGGTTGAAGGTCGCTGTGACTTTGCTAAGATTGCTGATGCTATTGGAAATCCTGGTGGAAATCCTTTAAATGCTCAAGGTCTGGTATTATCTGGAGCGGCTACTATCGGTACAGTTGGTCTTTTAGATCTTGCTGCTGCTGCTGGAACTGGTGAAGGAGTCCCTGTCGCTACTCTCGTTAAGTGGGGTACTGCCGACACCGCTGACTCTACCGTATGGTTGCTCAATACACAAAACCAATAAATTCTTCATTCATTCTCATTCCAAAAGCGGAGAGGGTTCCTCTTTCCGCTTTTATTTTTAGGAGAAACAAATGAACTTAAAACAGATGCGAGAAGATATATTCGCAAAGATGAATTACAGGCCCAATGCTACTAATTACATAGAGATGATTCGAATCTCCCTGAATGAACAGTATTCAGAGCTGTGTAGTATGAGGAACTGGCTTTTTCTCGAAAGAAGAACAAATTTACAGATTAAAAAGAAGATTGAAGGTATTGCTGGAGGAACTGAATTCATTTCTGTTGGAGCCGCTAATCTTCGATTGATTACTTGCACTGGATTTGTTCCAAACGTAGAGATGGAAGGGCAACTCTTTACTAATACAGATACTGGAGTTGAATATACTATTGTCAGAGTGCTTGGACAGGACATTTTTATTTCCGATAACTGGGATGGTCTTACTGCAACCTCAATCTATACCTTTTCCATTTCATTCCAAAGAGTCGCATTGCCAGTAGATTGTCTTGAACCCGAATCTTTCACAAGCGCGTCGGATGACTGGGGTCCAATCTCTTTTATCTCTCAAGCGACAGAAGATCACTATTATCTTGACAAGGAGAGCACTGGACAGCCTTTAGTTGCTATTGATGACGAATGGCTCATTCAAACGCCACCAATTAAAACGTTAAGAGTTGCCTTTGGCCTTGCTGGTGGAGATTTTGACACTTCTCAGACGTTTGAATACTGCTATACCATCTATCGAAACGGAAGCGAAAGCCCTCCTTCTGTAGCCGTCCAATATACTACTCCACCAGTAGTGTCTTTTAAGATTTCATTGACGAATCTAGATGATACTGGGTACTTTGAAACGGCAGCGGCAGGAACTACTCTTGATTCTGGGATGCAAAAAATCATTTATCGCAGAGATATTACTAATAATGGTCGATGGCGATTGATTGGGACGGTTGATTCGACAATTACCTCATTTATTGACGAATTTCAGAACCCAAAAGCAATCTTTACTCTAAAAAACAACTCAGCATTTAGGTTTTCAAACACTTCAGAACATATCCAATTTGACGAAGCAACCCCTAGACAGCACGTTCGCTTCTGGTGGACTCCCGATACCGACAAGCCAATCAATATGAGATACACTGCGTCACCAAAAGAACTGGTAGCTGATACTGATGTGCCAATATTTGGAAAGCAATACCATAAAATACTGGTTTATTTGACACTGCAAGACCTATTTCTAAAAACGCAAAACACAGAGATGTTTCGCTACTATGAGATTCGATCAAAAAAGGTACTTACTGCAATGACAAATAAATATATTAAGCGAGATGGTCAAGATATAGTTTTTGGAAGCTGGTCAGGGAATTCTAGAGGGTATAATAGGAACTACGGAACTCCGTCGATCAGTTAAGGAATAAGTAATGGGTAAAAATCAAGCACAATTTGCAGTCCAAAAGCTTAGGGGCATTGATGATCGATGGGATGTTACTCCTAATTCAGCTTTAAACATCGAAAATATGACTTGGACCGATCAAGATTCGTGGAGAACATCCAAGGGATATGATCGAATTACGCCTGATTACTCTCTTGAAGGAGTTGCTTATAACGCTTGGGATTTTTTAGTTCCAATTCTCTCCATTTATTGGTTCTGCCAACACGGAAATGCTCTTCAATACTTAATGTATGAACTACAAAATGGCTATTTGCAATACTTTATGGGTTCAGGTTCGCCTACTGCTCCAAGTAGAGCAGTAAAATTTGTTGATGGAGCAACAGTCGGAAGTGCATCATATGTAAGATCTTGTGCAGGAAAGCAAATCTCTCATACCACCTTTACAATGTATGGAAAAAACATCTATTTGTTCAATGGAAATGATCTTCCAATTGTATTTGATGGCAAAAAGGCTTCTCGATGTGGGTATTCGCAATCGCCAGGGCAACCTAACATTCAGATTGCAACGAAATTAGAAATCAGAGAAAAAGTTCGTGATATTTCTTTTGGCGTTGGATATGAAAACTCCAGAAATCAATACAAATATACTGTCACATTTGTGAATGAACGTGGTCAAGAAAGCCCAATGTCCGAACCTTCCGATAAAACATCTTATAATGGAAAGAGTGCTGGTGGATGG
>TARA_R110002153_G_scaffold28952_6_pt1 | contig 11612 bp, 7 predicted proteins | sample TARA_R110002153 | Tara Oceans TARA_R110002153 (sample SAMEA4398193) | marine metagenome | biome: Polar Biome; feature: [SRF] surface water layer (ENVO:00010504); material: water (ENVO:00002006), including particulate matter (ENVO:01000060) such as... | depth 5 m
ACCGTAAGCCAAGCTGTGCAAGGTGCGAAAGTAACGGAAGTCCTCTTTTTTATGTCTTTCACCAAACCTGGACAAGGCCCGGTCTTTTGCTTCGTGCGCCGCCTTTTTGCCAAACGCAAAATACCCAATGTCTTCTGGGGACGTGCCTTCAGAAAGGTGGGAATGAACGAGGTCAAGAAGGGTCGTTGTTTTTCCTGTTCCCGGCGGACCAAAATATCTAAACATTAAAACGGCACCTCGTCGTCTTTGATGCGAGACCTTATTTCATCCTCGCTAACTTCATCGGTATCTTCTTGCGTTGCCTCTTCCTCGACCTCATCGAGGTACTGACCATAGGAGGGTATATGCCACAGACGTGTGGTATTTCCGCTAATGCGAAGCTGCTTAGACTTCCCTCCGATATCTTTTAGCCGCTGCGTGATCTTATTGGATTTGTATTCTGTAAAATTATTCCTTTTAAGAAAAGCCTCCAAATCCCTGAGCCTAAAATGCGTTCTTCCCGTTTTCTCATCGGGCCACGGACGACGCAAAATAATCTCTTCTTTTTCTTCGGCGACGGCATACATGGTGCAGAACTCTTTCAATAAGTCGTAAAACTTGCCTCGAAGTCCCGTGTCTTCGGGGCTTTCGATAATAGCACCCTCTGTCGCGAGCATTTTGTCCATCAAACCAAACATCTGTGTTTCCCAAACGGGGCTCTTCAAAGTCTTAGGGAAATAATTTATTTGCTCCATGCACATCTGCTGAAATTTGGACTGGCGTTGAAGTCCCTCGGTGTCCAACTCGACAGGCTTTCCGTTCACGTCCAAAAACCAAAGCGGGGGCTCGGTTTCCAACTTCCTTAGATTGGCCAACGTGGGAGTGTTCTCACCGCCACCGACCCCGTATTTTCTGGTCAGGCATACTGGCTTGTTACACACATCTCTGAGAGGCATGTCATTACACTTGTATTGATACTCCTTTTTTCGGAGTCCCTCGCCCAGTTGGTGTACTTCTTGAATACCCAGCGGTGGTTTTATAAAATGTGTGTTGTAGTACAGAATTTTCTTGTCCCAGTCGTCGGTGTCAGGATACTTTTTGCGAAGGTACACGCCGAAAGAAAAGAGTGTGTTGTTCCGTGTACCCTCTGGTGCCCCGTTCCGCATGATAACTTCAAGACACGGTGGTCCGTCGGGTAGCCTCTCCTTCACCTGCTTCGAGGGTTCAGAAAGAAGAGAATCCAAGGTTTCTTCGCTTATGGCAGACGTTTCTGCCATCTCCAGAAACTGTTCTAGTGTTGCCGCTGTGCCGTCTTCCTTGACGGCGTATCGAAGCCCGTTTTCGAGATCAAAATAAGGTAGGTTAAGAAAGTTTCCGTTGTCGCCACGATCAAGCAAGAGTTCTATTTGTTTAGGAAACACTTCCGTGTTGGCAGCGTAACCAAGCTCGGATGTAAGCACCTTTAGTTTTAATTGAAGCTTCTTCGCTGCGACAGGCTTCTTTAAGAACAAAAAGAGGTGACCACCACCTGATTTGCTTCGGCAAACAACCAAGGGGAGGCTCAGTTTCTTGATCTTTTTTACTATTTCGCCGTGGTCCAGAGGGTAGGTATCAACGTCAATCGCGCCCCAAACGCATTCATTTTCTTCGTTAATCGGCACAATTCCGATGGAGCTTTTGCCGTTTAAATGTGCCTCAAAGGTCTTGGTGGTCCGTGGTTGTTGGACAAACTGGTACTTTCCCGTCCTCTTGCCACTCTCGCTCGTGCTCGCTTGAGTAAGGTCAATCGCTCCGTAGGCCTTTTCTAGGCCACGGAAAATAAGCGCAAATCTTTCAGTGTTTGATGGCATAAAAGACGGGGGAGGAAACCCTCCCCCTAGCACCAATTAAAAAGGAACTTCGTCTTTTGTTGATTCGTCCTCTTGCTCTTGCTCGTGCTTGACTTTGACCTTACCTGAGTGGATAGACTCGGCAAAAAGCTTCGCCTCCTGGTAGAGATCAGGGTCTTCAATTTGGCTTTCCTTGGAAATCTGCCACCCATGCCAGGACCCATTTTTATTTTCTTCGGGAACTGTCTCTAGCTTCCAGATGTAGGCGTACCGTGGCGGAAGAAACATCTTGCCGTTAGGTGCTTTAATCTTGAGCGACCTCATGGCACTGTTCCACTGCTTGCTCTTTTTAAACTGCGTAGACTTCATCGGCAGCAGCGCCTGCTGCGTCATTCCATCCTTGTCCACGATCAACACATAATGCTGTGCCGTGCGCTCCAAGTAACGCCCGCCGCCGTCAACGACGTAATCCTTGTTATCGTCACCGCGTTCAGTAGCGGGTATCTGGTCGGCTGAACTATAAATGTTTGCGGGGGCACCCGACCCGCTTCCGCGAGGCATCCATTCAATAAAAGAAAGTTGGTAGGCGCAGTTAATTACACGAACACCCTCGGAACCTTTGACAATTTCCTTAGTCACGGTGTTGTAAATGTCACCTGCTTTCGCGCCTTCGAGAGAATCCAACTCTGGTGACATCTTTTGTAGGGGTTTTAAAAAAGGGATTGCCAAATCTTCTGAACCCAATTCAGAAAGCCCCGCCCCCGCGTCTTCTGCAAACATGTCGTTTAAGACACTCAATGCTGCGCTTTTCTTCTTTGCTAATGCTGTCGTTGTGCTTGATGCCATTTTTACTTGCTCCTCTTAATCGTTGCTCGTTGTGAAATGAAGGCCCCAAATAAATCAAGAGGGATGGGGTCGCCCTCTTCCACCCGCTCCCTTAGCCAGGCCTTTAAGGTCATCGGTTCGACCTTTTCAATCTGGCTCGGAACGAATCCTCGCTCACCGCAAAAGCCAATAAAATCTTTTGCGGTTTCATCTTCTCCGCGACCAAAGGTGACAGTAACGTTGTTCTTTACGAGGTCTCCAAACTCATGGTCTCGCAACCACTGGAACGCCTCGTCGCGACGGTCTTTTGGTATCGACGCAGCATAAATGGGTTTTACGCTGATCTCACTTCCGTCGGTGAGAGTAAACTTTTGCAGATTCATTTCTTCAAGAGCTTCGGGTAACCGCTCGTCGGTGATTTTGTAGAGCGCCTTCTTTTTTTCTTTCAACTTTTTTTCGACACTCGCAATCTCTTGCTCCAACTCGGCAGCTTCGTTTGCTAGGCGCGAAACGCCGTCCAGGTCGTCGCTTCGTAACTTGTCGAGTTTGTCGGGTGATGCTGCGCTATCGGCAGCCATTTCAGAAAGTAGATCGTCAGTCATCTTTTCTCCTCATTCGTTCATCGGCGGTTGACTTAACCGTCACGAGGTACTATATGGGTAGATATATAAAAAAGCAAGGGCTTAAAAAGAATGCACAATTTTAATTTTCAAACCACACCATATACACATCAAAGCGAGGCGTTTGATAATAGCGCCAAAATTCCCGACTACGCACTTTTAATGGACATGGGGACGGGAAAAACCAAGGTGTGTTTGGATACCCTCGCATTTGCTTACGAGGAACGTCGCATCAACTTTGCACTCATTGTCGCTCCCAAAGGCGTCATTGCTAATTGGGTTGGGGAGATAAAGACCCACTTACCTGAACGCATTAAGCGCAACGTGGTCTTATGGAAACCGGCGCTGACCAAGACACGTCGCGAGGAGCTTCGCGCCTTATCCGAAAACACAAGCGAACTAAAGTTTTTGCTAATGAACGTCGAAGCTTTCTCAACGAAGAAGGGTGTGGATGTCGCAGCGTTCTTTGTGAAAAAGTTTAATGTTTTCATGGCGGTTGACGAATCCACCACGATTAAAAATCGGCAGGCCAAACGTACAAAAGCTATTTGTTCCGTGGGCCGTGGTGCCTCAATGAGGCGCATTCTGACAGGCTCTCCGGTTACAAAGTCGCCAATGGACTTGTACAGTCAGATGAATTTTTTAAACCCCAAGATTCTGGGGGCTTCGAGCTTCTACGCTTTCCAGGGCCGTTACGCAAAGGTACAACGGCGCACGATGGGAAGTCATAGCTTCAATCATGTGGTCGGCTTTCAACGCCTCGATGAACTGACAGAACGGCTCAAGGACCACTCTTACCGAGTCCGTAAAGAAGACTGTCTCGATCTCCCTGACAAGGTGTACATGAAGCGTGAGGTGAATCTCACCCAGGAGCAGTCCAAAGCTTACGAGCAAATGAAACGCTTGGCGCTAGCTCGCTTGGACAATGGGGATTTGGCTACGACGCAAAACGTACTGACGCAGATTATGCGTTTGCAGCAAATTTGTTTGGGACACCTGACCGATGACGAAGGTCAGCTTCACGAGCTTAAATCCAACCGGCAAAACGAACTGCTGGATATTTGTGATGAGATTCAGGGTAAGGCAATTATTTGGGCGACGTGGACGCACGACATTCGCTCCATTGCCAAGGCCCTGCGCGACCGCTCGAGCGTACAAGCGGTCGCAACGCTCCACGGGGAAACCCCTGATTCCGAGCGCCAAAAGATTGTGGAAAGTTTCCAGGATCGGCAATCGGAGTTACGTTTCCTTGTGGGGCACCCTAAAACTGGCGGTTATGGACTGACGCTGACGGCAGCCAACACCGTTATTTATTACAGCAACAGCTACGACCTGGAGCTTAGGCTCCAGTCGGAAGACCGCGCACACCGGATCGGGCAGCAGAACAAGGTTACATACATCGACTTGATCTCTCCCAAGACGATTGACGAAAGAATAGTCAATGCTCTGAGGGGCAAGATCAAAATTGCGGACACCATTTTGGGTGAGGATGTGAGAGACTGGTTAAGTTAAGTCGGTCCAGGTCTTGCCGTCAAAGATTCGTGCTGTTTTTCGGTTACTACTGTGAACGGTGTAGCTGCAATGTACCCAACCGGAGGAGGGGTCTCCTTCCTGGTAAAACTCCAAAATAAGCTGGTCGTAATCGCAATTGTCTCGTACCCACAACGCCACCTCTTTATTTGCTACTCCAGGGAGTTCAAAGTCTGCGGCTTCTCCTCTAATGTGCTGGGATTTACTAGAAGAGCCAATGGCGGCGTTTAGTTCGGGGCTTCGGAAGCCGCTGTTAGGGCTAAACGGTATTTTGTAATGCTTGCGTACAGGTTCGAGTATATGTGTGCAAAGCCCCATCAGGTTTGCCGTCGCCCTGGCGTCAGGGGTGTTGTCTATGCCTTTACGGATAGCCGTTTCGGATTTAGTGAGTTCGCTCAGAGAGAAGTGCTTCGAGAGCCTCATCCCACAAGCTGCCTTCCCTTCCGCTTTATGGACAAGATGCCCTTGGAGCGTTCAAGACGGCCCATGCCGCTGTCTGCCCCCGCGTTGATATAGCCACCGTTTTTTGCCGAGAAAATAGGGTCGGATGCACCAAACAGTTGCTGCCCCCTTGCTATCGTCTCTGGGCTGCTTCGTCCTAACATGACATACGGACTCCGTTCACGTCTTTCGGGTATCGTGGCGTAGCGACGTGCAGGGGAGACCTGTTCTGTCATGTTTTCCGTGACAGGGGGTACGAAAGATTGGTCAGGCATTCTTTGTCTTGAACGAGCCTTTTGCTCTTCTTCGTAACGCAGGCGATTTTCTTCGTAGTAAAACGGAGGACCCATCTCGTAGTCTTTTTCGAGAGTTGCCGGTCTCGCACGAAGCGCCGCCTGGGCGGGCAAAAGACCAAATCTAATCCCTCTGCGAATCGCTTCCGCAGTATAGTTTTTTAGATGGTTTTGGGCAAACTCGACTATTTTGTTTAAGCTGGTGACTGCTGTCTCTTTCCCCGTTTTAGCAGCCCCCTTCGCATACTTAGCAGCCAGGGCAGGGTCGTCAGAGATTTCTTGAAAAGTTTCCTTTAGTTTCTCAGGAGGTTTCCATTCGTCAAGCGCCTTGTACTTTTTTACAAGTGCCGCTGCTTTGCTTGGTTTACGAAGGGCATCTTCCACCAGTTTAAGAACAGCATCCTGCCCTTTCGTACCAAAGAAATAAGCAGAAGCTCTTCCCCCCATTCCTGTAGCGACGAGCGGGTTGATGCCGATAAGACCAAAAACTTTCTGCCCTGATGAACGTCCACCAGCCTTTATAAGCTCCGCCGTACCAAAATCACGAGACATCACCTCTGCTACCGTCAGGTCTTTTGGAAAAAGAATGTCTGTCCCGACTTTTTGAAACGGACCCGCTACTCCTAAATCGTCCAGAATCTTCATGGAGTTCTCGTCAAAGAACTTTTCAAACACAGGGCGCACTTTTTCTTTTGCAGCGATATATTTCTGAGTGTCAATTCCGGGTAAAGGGTTTCCTTCAACGTCGAGTTCTGTCCGTAAGGACTTGTCTCTAAGATAACGCCATAAAGCAGCCCGCATTCCCGCTTCTGCGTCTGGTCCACCTTTAGCAACAAGAGACGCCATCTCGTCAGCTTTTTTGCCCATCACTGCTGCGTCGGTGTCGTCCAGAAGTTTTTTGACGGCTTGGTTTACATCCACCTCTAAATAATCAGAAGCCACCTGGGCCAAACGGCGGTCTGTAAAATCCTCGTCAAGCCATGTCTGGGCCGTCAGCACGTCCTCTTCTGTAAGATTGTGCTTCTGCATTGCATCAATAACTTTTTTTCTAGGTATTGCAGTCATCTTAGCTTGTGCCACATGCACAGCTTTTTGAAGCTCTTCTATATTCCTGAACTTTTGCTCCAGGCCCTCTACTTTATCAACAGCGAGTTTGTATTTTTTTAAGAAGTTATCTACCTGTCTTGACGTAACAGGGTGACTGTGGGCCTCTGTAAACCGTCCCAAAAGCTCTGCTTCGATAACATTTGGTCCGCCTTCTAAATTTATTGTGTCAGCAGCATTTTTGTCGTAAACCCACTTGCCCTCTTTTCCGCCTCTTCTGAACTCGTATCGAAGAACAGGTGAGTTAAGAGCTTCATTAAATAGCTCTACCCGCTTGCCCGCCTCTGGTCCGGGTTTTATGAGTCTCGACAAAAAGCCCTCTGTCTTAACCACGCGGTTCGGGTCGCCTTTGTAAAGTATGTTTCCTATCTCAGAATTCGCACCATAACGCTCCTGGTGAGACTTGCTGTAAGCACGAGCTATTTTAAGGTTTCTGATATGGGACAGATTGCCTTTTACAGCTATGTTGTCAGAAGTAAGTATAACCTCATCTATATGGTTGATAATGTCGCTGAACAACTTCCCTAATTCCGCATTTCCTCTTTCTCGTGCCCCACGCGCTCTCTTGTTTAGTAGACCACGGTAATCGTCCATTTCTTTTATGGTCACAGGACGTCCCATACTACCAATAGCCCCGTCAACCTTATCGTAGCTGCCGGCTTCACCAACATGCAGCGGGTTTAACTCCATCATTTTTTCTGAGTCAGCTGTCGAGACTCCTCTTACGTCCGCCTGTTCAAGAGGACGCCCAGGTTGGCCTATATCTATTTCATTAAGACGTTTCGTACCGGCAAGTTTATAGTACTCACCCATCCCAGGAACGTTTTCAGCGGTACGGCCTTCCGTTCTGATTCTTTCCGCCGCCCAATCGCCAAGCTTTTTTGCAGCCACATATTTTGTGCCAAGAGCCTCTTCACTCCAAAGCTTTCTCTGAACTACTCGTCCTTCTCTACGCGCTTCATCAATCATCCCTCTAGCAAGCTCAGAAGCCTTGTCTCTTCCTATAACGTTTTTCAATTCGTCGTAAGCCTCGGCGGCCCTTCTTGTAGCTATCCGCAAAGCCTCTATGGCGTCTTGATCCAGCATTTCGCCAACGCGCTTGATCTGCTCGCGAAGGACAGCTTCGTCACCTACTGCCACGTCGCTCCGTAGCGTGTCAAAAACCTCGTCTAAGGCTTCAGACCGCCGCTGTGCTTCGGCAAGCCTCAACTGCACATTGTGGCCTTTGCTTCCTAAAGCATGGTCTAGTGCAGCTAGTCTTGTGTCTTCCATCCCCAAAACTTTTAGAAGCTGTGGGGTATCAAGTTCCACACCAGCAAACTTGAGAGAAACTTCCCCCGTTTTTGGGTTCACCGAGCGCACAAGGGGAAGCGTAGGGGAAACATAATCGACATCGGACACAACCTTCAACAGTTCGTCCATAGCGCCTGGAGTAGAGCCTACTTCGTTAAGAATCCTTGCTGCCAGGATTTCCCGGCCTTCTTCAGACATCCCTTGAAAAAGAGACCTCTTCAAAACCTTCAATCTTCCTGGTATCTGTGCGACCGCCCCTTTTACATTGGGGTCGTCTGCCGCCCCTTTTATCGCCCCTTTTACCCCTTGGAAGGCTAAATTACGGGGCAGAAAAAAAACAGCCATGCTTCCTAGAGCAGCGCCAACTGTTTCCGCAGCGACCACAGGCACTTCAAACGCATTTGGGCCGGACCCAACCATAAGGCGCCCTTCTTCGTCAGTCATGTACTGAGGCAACCCCATACCCACACCGGAGCCCGTAGCTGCGAGGCTCTCTAGCAGCCCAAACCTAACAGGTTTTGTGAGCATCTCCCTAGTTGTGTTGTCGAGAAAAACGCGCAAGCCGGTTTTGAAAGAATCTTTGGCATTCGCCCCTTTCAGGGAAGCGTTCTTCATCCTAGAAAAAGCCGCTTGAGCTAAAGCGGTGTCGGGGCCTCGTTTATTAAGCGCCCTCGTAAGCTGACGTGTCCCTTCCCTCGCAGGAGACTGGGTTATCAACGCCGCTCTTGCAGCCTTGGGCATCATCGCCAGTCTTCCAGCCAAAAAGGCAGGGGCTATAGGAATAGACCCGACGCCATAAAAAAATTTCTGCAAAAACGCCTCATTTTCGTTAAGGGGAGCGCGTGGCTTTGGAATCAGTAAACCCAGTCTAAGGGCATGTGTAAGTGTGCCCTCTTCCGGTTTGGCAAAACCTTGCTTAGTCCTGACGTATTCAGCTACGTCCTCAAAACCAAGAGCATCCGCTCCCAACGCAGCGCCTTCGGCTATCAACATACCGGGAAGGTCCATGAGCCCACCAAAAAAATCTATCGGGGCCGATAGAGCAGAAGGTAAATACAAGGTAGAAAAAGCATCTCCTTCCCCTGTGTCTGCTGGGTCGTCTCCTGTGAAGTACCCTCCCCTGACCGGATGGATAAAGTCGGGGTCGACTTCATAACCAGACTCAACTTCTTCTGTTACTTCAGAAGGCTCAACTTCTTCCATAGTATAATTAGGCGACGTGGTTTTAGGAGGCGCCGTAGGTGAGCTATAGGAATCTGCGTCAAAGGTATAAGAAGATGCCATTTGTGTTCCTTAGTTAGTGATGTACGCCAGGTACTGTAATCACCCAATGATGCGTTAGGCCGTGTTGTTTGGTGTAAATTGTCCATGGCGCAAGCTGACCTTTTTTGTCCTTTAGGGGTTCCCCGCTCTTGGGGTCTATCGGTCTAAGAACGGTGTAATTACGCTCTCCGGTTTCAGGGTTATACTCCAACTCGCGTGTTAATAAGCCTTGACGATTTGGGTCTCCTCGGGCTGAGCTAAGGGAGGTGGCATGTACTCTAAAGTTAAATTTCCCCTCTGCATCTGGAATAACAGCATTGTCAGCAACCTTCCGGTGACTAACGGTCGGGTTTTCTTGTGTCGTAGGGACCAGACCATTTGGCACTAATGCCTCTAGGGTGCCATAGTCTAGTTCGATCTCGCCCAAGCCCTTCCACACATCTCTTTTTGTGACCACATTGAATTCTGGGGGAGCGGTAGGATCGGCCCACCAATAACGGCTTCGGTCTAGGCTCACGTCGCCGAGGCCAGCCTCTTTCGCAGAAAGCTCAAACTCTTTAGGGACAATATACTCGTTTGCAAAAGACTCTGAGAAAGGAGTTTTTATTAAGTCTTCTAGCTCAGACAGTATTGCAGTTAGGTTTTTTTCGTTCATTAACTCAGAGCGGTAAAAAGAAGGTAATATTTTTTGCCGAATTTTAGCGGAAAAGACACTGGGGCTGTCTTTATTTGTGGTTTCAAGCTCCGTTAGGTGGGTCCGCATATTGTTTACTATCTGTTGAAACTGTACGTCTTTAGACCCCTCCGACTGCCAAGGACTTAAAAAATAGTTCTTAATCGGACCAAGCCACCCTGTATACACGCCGCTTTGTTCAAGGACTCTATTCTCCTTCATATACTTCCCGGTTTGATACAACCGTAACGCAGCGTTGTATTTGTTTCTGTCCTCCAAGGAAAACGTCTTGAATGTATTCTTTTCGTCGATCATCTCCTGTTGCGCTTTTTTCCATGCTTCGGGTAATTTGTGTGTCTGAACGCGGGGCATTCTACTAAAGGCCATTTTCTTGGCGAAACTAAGGGCGTCCCAAGAGGCTGGCAGTACCGCCGAGTATTTCTTGTATCTTTCCTCACCCTTTTGAAGCATCTTTTGGACGGTCTGCTCATAAGTAACAGCCTCGGCTTCGGCCTCCCCTACGGCCTCCCTTGCGGCCTCCCCTGCGTCCCCGCTAATGTCTGGGGCTTTGCTTTTTTCAACAGGAAGTTTCCCGTCACCAGAACCATATAAAAGAAATTCATGAATAATATCTCGAATATTGTGGGGAATGGCTCGCTTCGATTCCGGCGGGAATATGCTATGCAACGCATCTAGTTCGTGGAAAGTAAGCTTACTACGTTTAATATAAGGGTTCAGGTCCGCCTGCACCATAGCGAGGCTCTGGAAGCCTCTGTCCCTCAGTGTCCTAGCTTGCTGCTTGTCTTCTTTTGAAAAAAGATTCCGCATCCCCCTGGGCAGGTTTTGAAACTCCAGAGCGTTGGCTTTCAATATATTTCCTGCTACCCACAGGACCTCGCCGTCTTCGTCATGGATATCTTTTGTAGCCATCCAACTCTGTTCTATTTTAGGGTCTTCCCTAACCCACAAAGCCCCGTCATCAGCTTGTGCAGGGTTTACGGGGACTATTTTGCCGCCTACATGCACCGAAACTATTGGTGAAAGCGGCCTCCCTTGAACATCCGTTTTATTGGGTTGAGAAGCAATGGTGTCTACAGTGACCTTTGCCCCTGCCATGCTTGGGTCTGCACCCAAAACCTTAACACCGCGACGAGTAAGAAAAACGTCGGTCTGCACTGGTTTAAAGTAAGAAGAGTCGGTGTCCTTGAGTTGTTTAAGAGCCGCCAATTTGAGTTGTTGTTCCGCCAACCTCGCAGCATTACGTTGCTGCATCAACTTCCCTGCAATCGTAGACACGTCACCTGCTAAAGGAGCGCCCAAAGTCCTTCCCAAAACACCAATCGGAGATTCCCCGTACTGAGGTTGTGCGCCCATAGCTCCGAAACCGCGTTGCGCCAGAGCTAAACCTAATTGCATTTTGGCTAAATCCGTGGCTTCTTTTTCTCGGGTGGCGTAGTCGCGCATACCCAAAAATTCTCTTAAAGAGTCGGTGTAGGCTTCCGCTGGACCAAGACTTGCAATCCCTTGACCGGAGCCTACTCCCGAAAGGTTGTTTTGATCTACGTCTTTGTCTAAATCAAAAGGATTAGCCATAAAGGTCTCCTGTTAGACCATGCCTTGGTCCGTGGGACCTGGGCCTTGCAGCATTTCTTCTATCATCATCGGGTCCATCTCCATGGCTTCGGGTTCCATGCCCATGCCTTCGGCGTCCATCCCCATGGGCCCTGGTCCTTGGGCCATGTTTCCTACGGCGTCCACCAAG
>TARA_R110002153_G_scaffold67063_2_pt1 | contig 11612 bp, 8 predicted proteins | sample TARA_R110002153 | Tara Oceans TARA_R110002153 (sample SAMEA4398193) | marine metagenome | biome: Polar Biome; feature: [SRF] surface water layer (ENVO:00010504); material: water (ENVO:00002006), including particulate matter (ENVO:01000060) such as... | depth 5 m
AGGGTATATACAAGGTGTATTTCCTAAATATAATTTTGGTACTTCTCATTTTTATAAGACCAAGAAGTTAAACCTAAATGCCAGTTATAATTATGCTCCCAAAAAGGAGTATAAGAACACTATAAATAACACAAATTTTATGGACGACAGCGGTATTGTTTCTATTTGGGATACTGATTTTGACCAAGTGATTAGAAGTAATAACCATAGTGCTGGTCTTGTTGTTGATTATGAATTTGATGATAAGAATTCTCTTAGTTTAACTAGTAATGCACAATTTCAGCCAAAGCGAGATGCTGATTTTTTTCAAGAGACAACAATTAAAAATGGCGCGGGAGTTCTAGATTCTATTTTTAACACCAACAGCTTTTTTAATGAAAAAAAGAATAACATTTCGGGCGACCTTACTTTTAAACATCAATTTAAAAATCAAGGAAATATAACTGCAAATGCGCACTATACCTATTTCGACTTAGATCGTAACCAAAATGTTAATTCCAATTATTTTTTACCTAGTGGTTCTATTTTACGCGATTTCAATTTCTCTACCCTTGCAGATCAACAAATAGATATAAAGACGGCGCAAATAGATTATACTGATTATTTAGGTAGTGTATTTTTTGAAACGGGCGTAAAAGGTTCTTTTATTGATTCTGAAAGTAGATTAGATTATTTTTTACAGAATAACGGTACAGAATTTATACCTAATTTATCTGATGATTATACCTATGATGAAAGTGTTTATGCTGGTTATTTTAGCTTATCAAAAGATTGGGAAAAATGGAGCTTAAAAACAGGTCTTAGGGCAGAACAGACAGAAAGTTCTGGGTTATCTGTAAATGTTGCTGATATGAATAAGTTAAGTTATTTTGAACTTTTTCCTTCATTATATGTTCTTCATAATATTAATGAGCATCATAGCTTATCTTTTGATTATGCTAGAAAAGTACAAAGACCTAGATACGAAGATTTAAATCCTTTTAGAACCTATATTAACGAACGAACTTTTGAAGAGGGAAATCCTAATTTAACACCTAGTTTTAGCCACAATCTTAACTTAAACTATACCCTTAATCAAGAATACTTTTTTGACTTCTATTATCGTGATAATGGAATGTATATTTCTACGCTCACTTTTCAGGACAATGATAATTTTGTTTTACGAGACATTACTCAAAACGTTCTAGAAAGCACATCGTATGGTTTTGATTTTACATACGGTAAATCAATAACAAACAATTGGTATTTGTATAGCTATATTTCCATTTTTCATGAAGATGAATCTTTTATTGCTCTACAAAGCGATGAATATTCTTATAAGAATAGTTTTAATGGAGCGTACGTTGATCTTACCAATTATATTACACTTTCTAAAGATGGTAGTTTTAAAGGAGAATTGGGATTTACTTATCTCTCTGGTTTTTTGCAAGGGTCATTTATACAAGAAGAATCTACCAACCTAACCGTAGGTCTTAGAAAATCTTTTTTAAAAAATAGAGCAGTACTTAGTATTAGCGCTAATGATCTTTTAAATAAAAGCAATGCGTTTGTTTCTTCTAAATATTTAAACCAAGACAACGGTTATTTAACGGTTCCAGAAACCCAATATGTAAAGTTCGGCTTTACCTACAACTTTGGTAATTTTCGTCTAGAAGACAACCAACGTGATATTGAAAAAATAGAGCGCGAACGCCTTGAATAGAGCTAAAATATTCGTAGTCAGCACGTTATTTATTTGTTAAGAAAAATTTAAGAATACTGTAAGATAATTCAATATTACTTTCCTACATTTAAATACAATTTACACACTTAATGGCTAGGGATACTTATATAACATTACTACTTTGCCTTACGTTTACCCTGGCGTTTTCTCAAGATTTTATTATAAACGGTTTAGTGATAGATGACAATAGCGAGCCTGTGGTTCTTGCAAATGTAATTTTACTAAGTGAAGATGGTGAATTTATAAAGGGTACCGTTACAAATGACCAAGGACATTATGAATTTAAGGCTATATCACCTAGTAGTTATCGTATAGTTGCAAGTTATATTGCCAATACGATAGAGAGTCCATTAACTACCATTACAGAAAGTATTGAAATATCACCTCTTATACTACAGAGCTCACAAGAATTAGATGAGGTTGTAGTAACCCAAAAAAAACCAAAACTAGAACAATTAGCAGATCGTCATATTTTTAATGTTGAAAATACCGCACTTTCTGATGGTGATATTTGGGATGTTCTAAAACGAACCCCTGGTGTAATGGTGATGAATAATCGTTTGTATGTAAATGGTAGTTCTAAGGTGAATATTATGATCAATGGTAAACGCGTTAATTTACCGGAAGATGATATTATTAATCTACTTACGGGCAGTTCTGCAAGCAACGTAGAATCTATAGAAGTGATTACGAGTCCGCCGGCTAAATACAGTGCAGAAGGCGGTTTGTTGATTGACATAAAAATGAAAAAAAACCTAGTTGCTGGGTATAATGGTGCCCTTTTTAATAGATATACACAAGGAGTATTACCTAAACATACTTTGGGTATGGATCATTTTTTTAAGGGAAAAAAGATAGATTTTTCTACCAATTACAGTTTTAGTCATGATAGAGATTGGACGAGATATTCTGATATTACTACCTATTTTGAAGGCGGACAAGAAAGTGAAGTTTGGACGGCCGAACAGAAATCTATAGGCAATAAAAGAAGCCATAATCTAAACCTTTTCTTAGATGTTGAATTAGACGAGAAAAATGCAATTAGCCTTTCTTCCACATCAAGCTTTTCACCTAACGGCGGAATAAATTTTTCTTCAATAACTGATATAGAAAACACCACGGGTGAATTTACAGCGCGTTTAGACGGACTTAATATTTTGAATTCACATAAATTCAACTCGTCTAACTATTTAGATTGGGTTTATAAGCTGAATGATAAAGGAGCGGAATTATCTACTAATGCACACTTTACATATTATGATTCTAAACTAAACCAAGAGGTAAATAATGATATTGTGCAAGGTTTTACAGAAAACACTTCCGAGAATACCTTGAATATAAATTCTGATCAAATCATTAATCTTTTTAGTGCCCAAACGGATCTTACGTTACCGTTATCTAAACACTCCACAATGGAAACAGGTTTAAGAATTGCAACGATAAATTCAGAAGCAAGTATTATACAATCTGGGTTTGACGATACTTTAGAAGGTATAAACCCTACAGGCTCGGGTATATTTGATTACGACGAACAAATTTACGCAGGCTATGCTAGTGTAAACAGCAGCTGGAATAAATGGAAATTAAACTTGGGTTTACGAACGGAGTATACAGATACAAAAGGAGAATTAGACAATCTTTCATTACAAAACACCAGTTCTTATTATAACCTGTTCCCAAATATGTCGATGTCTTATACGAAAGAGAAAAATGCTTTTTACTTTAAGTATTATAGACGTATAACCAGACCAAGATATAGTAGTATAAATCCGTTTCAATTTTACTTGTCAGCAAATTCTATTTCTGAAGGGAATCCTAGTTTAAAACCGGCCTATAGTGACTATGTCCAGTTTGACTATGTTTATGACCGAGATTTTAAAGTTCTAGTCTTTGCCAATAAAAAATCGAATGAGCAAGTGCAACAAATTTTTCAGGACAATGCCACCAATACCCTTAGGGCTCAATATATAAATTTAGAAACTAATTATTTTTACGGTATAGATGCGAGTGTTTCTAAAGATTTAACCTCATTTTGGTATTTGTATTTTCTTGTAAGCCACTATCATGATAAGGATAGTTTTATAGATGTAGAAACAAACACTACCATTGAAAATTCTATTTGGACCACTCATCTTCGCGCTAATAATTACTTTACACTTTTAAATGATAAATCGCTCTATGCAGATGTAACATATACTTATTTGTCTCCATCTATTCAAGGAAACGCTACTTATGAATCGTATAGTAAATTAGGGCTAAATTTTAGAAAAACTTTCTGGAACAAAGATGCCAGCATCTCTATGGGTGTTGAGGATATTTTTAATAACGGAAATATGTTTTCTACTAGAAATTATCTAGATCAAAATAACATTACAAGTACTAGAAAAGAGACCCGATTGTTCGTATTTGGCTTTAGATATAAGTTTGGAAATACCAAAATACGGGACAATTACAAACGAAAAAACACTGAAGAAGGCAAACGTCTATAATTTGTTTATGCCATCATTGCACCACAGACTCCTAAGCTAATTAGGCAATATACACCTGCTAAAATCATAAAGACTTTCCCCGCTTTTTTCTTCTTATAATAAAACAAAATAGCTCCAATAATAATGAACAATATTGCGGGACCAAACATTATAAGAAACAATAAAGTAGCAAGACCGTCTAGATTACCAACTTCTAATATCATAGCATTTCGTTTTGTAGTTCTTTTAAACGTTCAATCTTATCATCCCTATAAAAAAGGTTCATTGTTTCAAACGGAATAATCTTATAATCTTTGTTTACAATGTGTACACATGATTTTTTAATAGCACGAACATCAAAGTTATGAGCGTCTATAAATTGCATGATTATAATTCTAAACAAATTGTCATAACCCAATTCTGGAGCATCAATTTCTGGTAGGCAACACATAATACTTTTAAGATTTTCCGATGCTTTTTCTACAGAATTTCCTGTGCTAAAAAGTTCGATCATTTTACCATGTAGCTGCTCATCTTGCTCGTAAATAATAGTGTTTTTACCTTCGTTCAATAAATCATCGGGGTTTATAAAACGTGTTAACGGATTCACTTCATCGCCTAATTTTAAGGCGTAAGCCATCACCAAAGCATCAGGATTACATGGTACAGGTATCAAATCATCAGATTCAAAAATAGGAGATTGCTCCAGTATTTTTCGTCGTACTTCGGTTAATGTAATTCGGTTTTCATCCACTTCAAAATTCTCTAATCGCCCAGCTATTTGCGTGGGTTGAAACGTAACACCACGTACACATTTCTGTTTTAAGGCAAAGTCAATAGTGCTACCCATTTCATGGTCGTTGAGACCTTTTTGTATAACAATTACAAGTGTGGTAGAAAGGTTTAATTTATTAAGATGGTCAAGGGCCTGTAAACGAACATCTGCCAGGTCTGCGCCTCTTAGTGTTTTTAATACTTTGTTATCCAATGAATCGAACTGTAGGTATACTTCAAAATCTGGGGCATAGGTTGCCAATCGTTTTGCGAATTCAAAATCCTTTGCAATTTTAATTCCGTTCGTATTTAACATCAAATGCCGAATAGGAAGTGATTTTGCGTAATCCAGTATTTCAAAAAACTCTGGGTGTATAGTTGGCTCCCCACCACTAAGCTGAACAACGTCTGGCTCGCCTTCATTTTTAACGATGACATCCAACATCTTTTTAATTTCCTCTAAGGTTCTATGTCTGCCATAAGTGGGCGAAGATCCTGCATAACAGGTTGGGCATGTAAGGTTGCAACGGTCTGTAAGTTCAATTACGGTTAAACATGAATGTTGCTCGTGATCTGGGCATAGTCCGCAATCGTAAGGGCAACCATAATGTGTTTCTGTATTAAAGGTTTTTGGATACTCAGAAGCTTTGTTATAGTTTCTTATGTTCTTATAATATTCAATATCGTCAGCAATCAAAACTTTAAATCTACCGTGTTCTTTGCAGTTTTTAAGCATATATACTTTCTCGTTTTCAAATACGATTTTGGCATCTACCCTTCTAAGACATTCTGGACAAAGACTTAGTGTAAAATCATAATACGTATAGTTTTTTTCGGACATATGTAATTCCCTGAAGGATGAATTTATAGTAGTAAATCAAACAAATTAAACATAATAATTGAATGCTACTGAGACCTAGCATATAAAAACTATTTGGTTTTAGAAATTCTATATAGAAACGTAATGAGAAATAACTGACCATAAAAAGCTTAAAGTAATCCCCATTTACAATATAGATAGCTGTTTTTTGGAGGCGTTTTATGATTATAAAAAGTAGTATAAGAAAAGCTACTTCATAAAGCGCTATTGGGTGCCTTGTAACTCCGTCACCTAAATCCATGCCCATAAAAAATGAAGTTTCTTTTCCATAGGTAAACTCTTTTATACCTGCGAGAAAACAACCCAAGCGACCAATGATAATACCAAGAATTATAGGTAACGTAAAAAGGTCTCTAGAAGAATGTTTTTCGCCAATTATTTTTTTGGCAAGCTCTACCCCTAACAACCCACCAAAGAGTCCACCCATAATAGTTTTATTGTTGAGGTTAAAAAGCCAATCCTCATTATGGTGAGCTATTGGATTTTCAAAAAAGGCAGCGATTCTAGAAAGCACCAAAGCACCAAAAACAGCACCTATTATAATTGATAGGCGATTATTAGAAGAAATTATATCGGTACTTTTTTTACGTAAGTAAACGTAATACCTGAATCCTATAAAAAAGGCTAGGTATTCAAGAATAAGGTGTATGTTTAATTTAACCCCAAATACAATAGGTTCAAAGGGAATGGAGACAATAAGCATAGCACTATTCATAAGATTATTGTCTAAAACTTTATAGCTGATTTTTTTAGGTTGTGCGCATGTGCACAGTAGAAGGTTGGTTTTGGCACTAATTTACATTCTTTCTAGAAACTAGCATTTAATTATATAACATGGGGTTCAAAACCATCAGGTTTACTAAAATTGGCATGTAATGAGCTTCTCTTATTTTTATATAACTTTGCACCCGAAAATTAGAATACACCAGTGCCAAAAATAGGAGACATACAACTGCCAGATTTTCCATTGCTTTTAGCGCCAATGGAAGATGTTAGTGACCCACCTTTTCGTGCCCTTTGTAAAGAGCAGGGAGCCGATGTGGTTTATACTGAATTTATATCATCTGAAGGGTTAATCCGTGATGCTGCAAAGAGCGTTATGAAGCTTGATATTTATGAAAAGGAACGCCCTGTAGGTATTCAAATTTTTGGGGCTAATTTAGAAAGTATGTTACAATCTGTAGAGATTGTAGAGAAATCAAGACCAGATATTATTGATATCAATTTTGGTTGCCCGGTAAAAAAGGTAGTTTCTAGAGGTGCCGGAGCCGGAATATTAAAGGACATAGATTTAATGGTTTCTCTGACCAAAGCTATGGTTGAACATAGCAACTTGCCTATTACCGTTAAAACTAGGTTGGGTTGGGATGATGATTCTATAAAAATTGTTGAGGTTGCAGAACGATTACAGGATGTAGGTTGTGCAGCAATTTCAATACATGGTAGAACCCGTGCACAAATGTATAAGGGAAATGCAGATTGGAACCCGATTAGAGAGGTTAAGAACAATCCTAGAATGCATATACCTGTATTTGGTAACGGTGATGTAGATTCTCCAGAAGCAGCCATGAAAATGCGTGATGAATACGGCTTGGACGGAGCAATGATCGGCAGGGCAAGTATTGGTTATCCTTGGATATTTAGAGAGGTTAAGCACTTTTTTGAAACAGGAACCCATTTAGCTCCACCAACTATGGAAGAACGGGTAGATGCCGCTCGTCGTCATTTACAAATGTCCATTGACTGGAAGGGAGAAATACTAGGTGTTTTTGAGACACGTAGACATTATACCAACTATTTCAAGGGAATTCCAAATTTTAAGGAATATCGCATGAAGATGGTGACCAGTGATGATTCTGCATCAGTATTTGCAGCCTTTGATGAGGTAATGCAAAAGTTTGGAGATCACGAATTTGTGAATCCGTAATCTCCATAAGATTATAAGACTCTTATTATTTTTGCAGAGGTGCTAACTTCATAGCCTTTGGAATATTTTCTTTCTCCAGTTGCTTCGTTATAGTTTAACATGTAATCAGAATAAAGCTTACCTAAATCTTTTTGTGATTGTTTTACTGCGTTAGATTTTACATCTAGTTCAGAAGCTTGGTTTAAATAGGTGTTTGCATTTTTAAAATCTTCTACCATTAGTGACAACTGTGATAGATTCATAAGTATACCCCATCTAATTTTAGCTATTTTTTTGTCACTGGTATCTTTATAATTTGGTAATAAATTTTGCCAATAGGAGATATGTTCATCTATCGCTTTTTTATTTTCTCTAACCGCACTAAGGGTAGATAAACTGGCTTTAGAAAGTACTGACATCTCAGAAAGCTTGTCTTTGGTTTCATCTGCCAATGCTTTGTTTTTCTTGTCTTTTACAAAGTAAAAATTGGTATAAATCTCCACCATATTATTATCGTAGATATCTTGTATTGTATTTATGATTTTCGAAAGAAAAGATTCTCCAAGCTTTTTATCCAAGTACATTTCTACCATATACGGACTTATATCTGGCACTGCACGCCCACTTTCTAACATTAGGTACTTTTCTTTTTCATCTTCAGGAAAGTTGATGGTGATTGGAATTTTATTTCCTTGCACATCTACTTTTGGCAAAAGGGGTATTTGCCATAATTGTGTCAATTCTTCTTTATAGTAGAAAAGGAGTTTTACGCTTTTATTGTCTTTTGGAGATATATCAATACTATAGGTATCACCTGCTATAGGTGCAATAGTACCTGTAACTTCTAAGTCATCTGCTGATATACCGTTTATGGCAAAAAACATATCTGGAGATTGTTCACCTGTTATTTCTTTAAAATCCTCAAGTTGAAGACCTTTTTGAAATTCGTCTTTTGTAAAGTTTAACACCTCTTCTGGTCCTAATACTACTTCTGCCCAATAGGTTTCGCTTTGTCTGGGCGCCAATTGTTCAGCATAGTTGGGCATATACACCCTAAAACCTTTAGATTTTAATGACTGAGCTTGTAGCTGTAAATTAAAGAGAACAACAAATAGTAATGGAATAATTTTCTTGATCATTGGTTAGATGTTTTAGAGTATTTCATGTTCTGAAAATGAAATACTGTTTATAGATAAATTTTGGTTAGTTGCCTTGGTATCGCTTATTGTATCTTTCGCTAAACTCTGGTTTTACGCTGTTTTCTCCATCGAGAAACAACTTTTCTTTTCGTTCCTTTCTAAATTCGGCTTTATGTTTACCATCATTCAGGTAAGAACTTAGACCGCCACGAGAGCTATATGATGAGCCTAAATCATATTGAGCTATTGCTGTGTCATAATCCTCTAGAAGAGTATATAACGAGCCTAAATTTCCGTGTACAAACACTTTGTAATCATCGTGTGTCTTGTAATCTTCAAAATCAATTAAGGCAGTAATTTTTTCAATTAACCGTTGTACTTCTTCGTTTCTTGTATTTCTAGATTTAAGACCTGTATCAATCGCTTGCAAGTTTTTAATAGCTTCCGTAAGTTGGTTTACGTCATCTTCAGAAGCAAGTTTCTTTGTTTTCTTTAGCTTAATAAAAGCCATATTGTTTTTGCCATAAGACATTTGTGCTCTTCTTACAAAACCTTGGTAAGCATTATGTACCGTTACAAGAATATGGTCATTTGCGTCGTAGGCAACATTTTTACTTTTGTTTACAGCTACTATAGCAAAGTCTTTGCCTTTAAGCTTACTAACAATTTCGCCTACTTTGTCGTTAAATATTAAAGAATCTTCAGCTATAATTTTGCCATGGTATTTGGCAGTATATTTAGCTTTAAAATTGGCGAACACATCATAGATAGTATCGCTTTCACCTTTATTGTAATACAATTCAATATTACTACTGTTTAGGTTGTAATAAATGGTATTAGTTTTATTGCTTTTTAAGTCATCATGCGTTTGAAGCACACTAAGCGGATTCGTATAATTTTTATAGTCAGGATGATAAGTGGGACGCTTATGGTTAAAATTATCGATAGTAACAATTTCACCACGGTAGTCTTTCATGGTAATACTACCAGATTTTAAATTGTGGTCCATTTTATAATATACTACACCAGCAGGAGCAGGGGAATACGGGAAATTAAATTCTCGTAGCTTTTCGTAAAACCCACCAGCTTTCTGTGCGTTTGTGGTGAAAAGAGAACAGATAATTAATGTTATAACTAAAAGTGTAGGGGAGGGTACTTTTGAAATCTTCATGCCTTTGTTAATGGTTAATTGTGCTATAAGATAACAAAAACAAAGGTGGGATATTGTATTGGGCAGATAATGAGGGCCTTCTAAAGGTCTACCAATTTTTTATTGATACGGCTACTAGCTATTTTAGAAGCAATAACACCAAGTACAATAATTGTTGCCAAAACAATGGTAATATTAATGAACTCAAACTTTACTGGGTAGGCTAGTGATGGTGTAATTTTTAGCCAACTAAATGCCAGTTGTGACCATACAATTAGCACGCCTATTAGCACGCCAATTAATCCTCCAAAACCTGTAACAAGAATTCCTTGAACAAAGTAAATACGTCTTAACTCCTTAATCGTTGTACCAAGACTGTACAGTGTTTTTGAATTCTGTTGCTTGTCTAATATCATCATAATGATAGCACCAACAACATTGAAAAGAGCAATAATAAGTACTAAGGTGAAAATAAGATACGTAGCTACATTTTCGGTATTCAACATTTTATAGAGAGTACTATTCAGCTGTTGTCTATTTTTTAATTGCACATTAGAACCTAAAATAGACTGAATTTCTGAGCGTACAGCACTAGGTTCAACACCATCATCCATCTTAAAATTAATACCAGAAATCTGTAGGGAATCTTTTTCTAATAATGCCTGAGTCAAACGTAAATCGGCAAATACATATTTATTATCCAAATCAGCTTCTACGGCATATACCCCACCAATAACCATAGGCAATTGATTGTAGAGCGATGATATACTTTGTTGAGATATAGAGCCTTTACCGGGTTTAAAAGCATAAATCTGCATTGGACTGCGAAACTGGTTAATGGTTACCCCAAGAATATTGGCAATACCCAAACCCGATACAACTTGAGTGTCGTTAATAGTCCAATCTCCAATATAGAGCGTGCTGTCTACACCGGTAACCTTGGTGTAGTTACTATCCACACCTTTTATATATGCAATATGATTTTTGCCTCGATGTTCAAGAGATACTTTCTCTTCTATTTCTTTAGAGTAAAATGCGAGTCCGTCTACAGATTGTAAACGTTGTTCTTGCTCTGGTGATAGGGTAAAAATCTTTCCAGTGGCGGGTAGTGCTTTTAATTGTGGATCAAAAGACTCGGTAAAGGAAAGGCTAAAGGTTTTTAATCCGGCGAAAGCCGAAAGCACAATAAACAGTGCTGCAGAACCAATAACTATAACTAAAAAGGTAATAAAATTAATGATGTTAACCGCGTTCTGGGTACTTTTTGAACGTACATATCTTTTGGCGATATAGAGCGGAAAATTCAACCGATTAAGACTTTTTACGCTTAGGTAATAAATCTCTATTCTCTATAGGGTTTTCTTCTCTTTTCAAAGATTTTTCAATATTCTCGATATAATCTAATGAATCGTCTAAATAGAATAATAATTCTGGCACCCTACGCAGTTGGTTTCTGGTACGCTGAGAAAGTTCGTGTTTAATTAATGGTTGGTTAGATTTAATACCTTCCATTAATTCACCTGCTTTATCGTTCGGAAAAATACTTAGGTAAATTTTCGCGATAGATAAATC
>TARA_R110002153_G_scaffold92442_3_pt1 | contig 11604 bp, 6 predicted proteins | sample TARA_R110002153 | Tara Oceans TARA_R110002153 (sample SAMEA4398193) | marine metagenome | biome: Polar Biome; feature: [SRF] surface water layer (ENVO:00010504); material: water (ENVO:00002006), including particulate matter (ENVO:01000060) such as... | depth 5 m
TTTCTTAATTATTAATACTATGTACTCTACCAATACTATTTTCATTTTGCTTTGTGTGTTTTGAAAAGGCAGGAGCTACTATAACCCCTGCCTAGTTGATTAATCGATTACTTCTACATCTCTGTTAGCAATAAATCCATAAATAGTAATGCCTGCTCCTAGGATTACTTCAAATGCCGCGTACACAGAGTCTAAATTTTGATTTGCAAATTCGAAGATATCGACGAAGTTATCCATACCAAAAAGTGTTAGTACTGTACCTGCTGCCGTTAAAATGTGTCGGATTGCTGATTTTTTCATAATGTTATTAATTTATAAATGTTAAAAATGTTGTTTACTTGTTTGCTTTTCTGTCATCTCTTCTCTTGATCTGACGCTCTACCTTACCCTTCTCTGCCTTCGCCTGTTTTAGTTGATCCTGTATCATCTCTACATCTTCTGTATACATTTGAAGATCCGCATCTAGCTGATCATCAATCGATGTGTATATAAGATCTAAACTATCCCTCATATCTCTAGCTGCTTTAATTTCCATCTTCTCAAATAGTATGATCTTGTCATAGTCATCACCGAACTGAGTAAGTTTGACTCTGTGCAGGGAATCTTCTTCTATTATTTTGATCTGATACTGTGCGGAAACATTCAAGCTAAACGCGAATAAAAGTGCTGATATTGTTATTAATTTTTTCATTGTTTTATATATTTTAATTGTTACTTAATACTATCCAATAGTCACCACCTGAGTAGTATACTAATCTTATTGTATCATCGTCTAATACATCTACAGTAGTAGAAGTAGTACTCTCTATGTCTCCTGTTAACTCTCTTGTACTTCCTGACCTATTAATAAGAGTTAGTATGTCTCCATCGTGTTGCTGAGATGTAGTCCATCCTGAGGGAGGAAATGTAATAGCACTATAAGATGAATACGCAGTTCCTGCCAAAAGTACCTGCCTTTCGTCACTCCATAGACCTAGAGTAGTAGTAATTCTACCTACGTTATCTGCCTGACCCCATATTGCATTACCACTTGTAGAATTGGAATATAGTATCCTACCTACATCCTCGTCTCCTATTTCTATCTGTATACCATTCTCTACAGTTAAGTGAGCATCTATCTCTACTATTTTGTTATCAAATTCTCCATATATTAAAGGATCGTCTTCATACATCCCAACAGCTAACCTGTAAGACGCTGCACCTTTTGACCCTACAGAATAGCCCTGCCTAAATCCTAATAGTATAGTATTGTTTAGTGCTACAGTAGGTAATTTCCCATTCTCGAAGCCTATCATAGTCGAATTTGTAATTGCTCCTGTAGTAGTGTATCCATTCCTAGATCCTATCAATGTAGTAGAAGTAATAGCTCCCGCTGAGTTGTAAGCATTCTCTAATCCTGCTATGAATGAAAAGTCTAAATTAGCTGCTCCTGCAAATGCATTTCTATAACCTGCTATAAATGAGTAATCAGAGTCAAATGCTAGATAAGCATTCTGTCTGCCTGTCATAAAATTATAGTTCGTAGATTGTGTACTAGAGTGTAAGTTCTGATAACCATTATAGAATGAGTACCCTGTGCTAGTTGCAGCCTCAGCGTTCTCTCTTCCGTTAAAGAATGAGTATGACAAAGCCTGAGCCTCTCTAGCATTTAGATATCCATTCATAAAATTGTAGTTGCAGCTAGTTAGGTTATTTTGATTATTGTATGCTCCTGCTGCAAAAGTATAATTTATACTATTAGCTAAATTAGCATTCAAAAGACCAAAAAGTGCGGATCTATAGATAGTGGTCGCAGTCTGTCCGTTATCTTGTCCTACTGTAAAGTTCTGCAAGCCTGTAGTCATAGCATTAAAATTTCCTCCAAAAACTACGTTATTAAATCCGCTATCTTTTGGATATTCTCCTGAGTAAGTTCCGTTTACTGATAAAGAATTTGTAGGAGCGGTGTCATTAATACCTACATTTCCGTTATTAAGTATTCTTACTCTAGTTGTCGCGTTAGTCTTTAGGTCTAGCTCGTGATTGGTATCCGTACCTATAACTCCCCTTGCTGATTGAGCCTGAATATTGATCTTCGCTCCTGCATTTCTTTCTATTTCTATCTCTCCGTTTCCTGTAGATTTCACGTGTAATAATGCATCAGGATCTGTAGTTCCAATACCTACATTTCCTGCAATATATACTGCATCATCTGTATCAGTTCCATCAACAAACTTACCTCCTGCTCCGCCTGTACTGTTATTCTGCACAAATTCTAATAGTCCCACAATTTCAGTAGTGTCCTGTATTTCATTCGCAGGATCATTATCTGCATCATCTACAAGATCTGTAGTACTGAATCCCATAGCTTCAATATCAGCCTGAGATAATTGTGTATTAGTATCTGTTATTATATTACCCTCTATTAATTGATTATTAGCATCAAAGAATGCACCCTTAACTGCTGCACCCCCTACTCTATCAGTTACTTTTATAATGTCAGCATTTATTGTAGCCGTAGAAGTCAAATCCCCATTAAATTCTACATCGTCACTAAACATTACTCCGCCATTGAATTCCGCTGATTCACCTACATATAACTCGTCACCATTGAATGATACATCACCACTTACAGTCAATGTTCCACCTATATCTAATAACGCTGATGGATTGTCTACACCTATGCCTATTTTTTCTAGATCCCAAGTAGATCTTTTTGTAAAACTCTGTGACGTAAAGCCTGCGTCTATAGTTAATTGATCACTAGCTTTTACTGTATTTAGTACTGTGTTTAATTTGTCTGCCGAATATCTATGATTAACCTTGAGATCTACCGTTACACTTCCATAAATTCTAGAGCCCAAAACTTTAAATCCTAATATAGCCCCTGCGTTTGTTGTTTCTTTGGTCCATAAAAATGGCTCGACAAAGTTTATTCCTGTGTTTTTATTTATGTATGAATTTTGAAAAGACAGATCAGGTAGCGTGTTCGACCTTATACTGATATCTACATCTAATGTCTGCGTATAAGCTCCACTTTGTACATATATCCTACCTGTTATATGATACCCTTCCGAGCTTCCGTTAGGCGAAATAGTCACTACTTTTTGATAATCGTCAGGCTCAAAGTATGACCCCACTAAATTGCCTGTATACTCTTGATTAAATGACACAATGCTAGAGTTCAAATACTCCTGCCTCTCTCCGTTATACATAGTTCCCGAGTATTGCGCATTTCCTAATATCTCCAAACCCTCATTAAAGAGTGCAGGACCATTGAATTCTGACTCATCATCTACATATATGGTGCCTCCAACATCTAATAGAGCCTGTGGACTATTTGTTCCTATACCTACATCACCATCCATATATATTGCATCGTTAGTATCTGTCCCATCTATGAACTTACCTCCTGTAGGATTAAAAATACAGTTCCCTCCTACTATACATATGCTATCTCCTACTTGCTGAAGTTGGATCCCAATACTATCTACAATTGCATCTAATAGACTTACCCTGATATACTCTCCGTTATCATCAGTCATAAGTATTCTATGCTCTCCATCTACGTCATTGATAATCTGATAAGGTGCTATCTGTCCCATTGCTGAGAAAGATAGTACCATTGCTATTATTGTCTGTATTATATACTTCATATTGTTATTTTTAAGGCGTATCTGTTACTAAATCTGTATTACTAAAATTGTACCCTGTCAAGTCTGCACTTCCTTCTATATCTGCTATAGTGGTTACACTAGACTCTATTTCATAATAGTGATCAGGTGAAGTAGTCAATAAACTCAAATCTTGTACTGCTCCACTATTATATATAGTAGATACGTTAGCATCTTGATTAGAGCTCCATATAGCTAACTGATTTATAATTCCACCAAAATAATTATTATGTATATTATTAGCTCTTCCAATTCTGAAGATATTATTGCTAGGATCCGAGCCACTAATAACACCGCTATAACCTCCATTACTAGCTACACCGATAGGAGTCTTTAGTACACCATCTACATATATTTTAAACTCACTATAATAAACTGACGCATCAGCAGGAATACTGCCTGTGTAGCCTCCATCAAATGTAATCATTATATGTTGCCACGTATTCGCTACAAATGAATTAGCAGCCACTAATATTATGCTATCATATACGGTACCATAGTTTAATACTAAACTCGTTCCTCCTGATTGCTTAACAGTTATAGCACCATAGTTGTAATCATCTCCTGCACCATAGACCATAAGTGTTTGATTAGATGTATTATTATTAGGTTTCACCCACATAGATAAACTCCAAGAATTACCATCTCCGTTAGATGCTCTGTCCATAGCGTTCATATTAACAGGATTACCCTGTAAGAAACTACTAGTCTGATCTAAATTTAAAGATTTACTATTAGTATAGGATGCCTGTGCAACCGTTACAGTTATTGTAAAATCTACAGTTCCGCCGATAGCATTACCTGCCTTACAATTAACTACAATAGTATCAGCACTTGTCCCTAGATAAGTAGGAGCAGTACCACTTAATATACCTGAATTCTGATCTAGACTCATCCACGAAGGAGCATCTGTTTCTACAAATTGATTTACTATATTATCACTTGATATTATCTGAAAGTTTAATACGTCTCCTTCTTCTACACTTGCAGTTTGGTCCGCTACTGTAGGCACAAAATTAGCATCAGGTTGTGATCCTGCTCCCATAGTTTGCTTTGATATTACAGGAATAGAGTAGTATGCTCTGTTACCTCTTACACCATAGTAGAAATGTACTGCACTACCTACCGCAGGATCTGACTTAGCAGTAGCTATCTTCTCTCCGTTATCTTCACTATAGATAGTTAACTTACCATCATCATTGAATCTCATAGAGAACATACCTTGTATAGTATTAGCTCCACCTTTTCTATACCCTACTACTCCTGCTCCATTATTGAAGTAATTAGTAGCATTAGCATTAACGTTCCAATCTGAAGTCCCCCCAAATTCAAAACTTAGAGCTTCGTTAGTCTCGTACTTAAACTCGTTATCTAATTGCTCCTCTGCGGTTGCTACTCCTGAAGATGCAGCAGTATAGTTAGTACCGAAGTAGTCACCTTGACCTACTTCATCTAGCATAAACATTAACTTCTCTCCTTTCTCAATAGATATCGCACTTTTCAATACTGTATGATCTAATATTCCGTTAATAATTCCTGCCTCAGTATTTGCGAAATCGTGTACTATATCCCAAATGTAAGTAGTATTGTTGATGATTCCATTAGGTAAAACTCCGTTAGCCCAAGTATACATTTGAATATTAAAAGATGTAACCGCTAAAGGTATTGTAGTCTTAGCTACTGCTACCTCATTTGTGCCACTATAATCAACTAATGTTAAATGTCCATCGTTACCGAATCTAATACCCATAGCACCACCGTTAGACATTACATACTTGCTACCTGAATTAGTTGTAAGTAATGTACTATTGGACCCATTTGTGAAACCACCTGCATAAGTAAAGCTAGTACCCCAATTAGAGGCAGTATTTGCTCCACCATTATAAGATATAGGTGATTCTGCACCATCCCAAATACCCAAAATTAAATTAGACCCTCCATGACTTTGAAAATTCCACTTAAATTCTGAGCCTTGTTCTAAAGCCTCACCAAAGTAGAAAGGTAACTGTTGATTGACTGTCGAATCATTTGTAGATGTTCCTACTGCATCGTTAGCGTTAGCTCCATAAGATATATTCCACCCTGAGTTACTAGCTAATCCACTAGATCCATTTATCATATTAGTAGCATCTATAGTAATCTGTGTAGCATCATCTAATACAAGCACCAAATCTGTGCCTACTACAGATCCACTAACTACAGGATTACCTGAAGATCCGCTACCTCCTAAAGTAGATGCGTCAATAGTTATTACACTAGCATCTGATAGACTTAATACTATATCTGTACCATTTACTGTACCGCCTGTTACAGTAGTATTATTATCAATAGCTAAAGATATAGCATCAATAGTAATCACAGAGCTATCACTCATAGTAAGATCCAAATCTGTACCATTCAATACTCCACTTTCTACATATAAATTAGTATCTACATTTAAAGATGTAACGTCAATAGTTATTACAGAACTATCACTAGTATTTAGCTCTAAATTATTTCCTACAATAGTTCCAAAAGATATGGTAGTATCCGTATCCACCGCTAAACTACTAGCATCTATCACTACAGTTGTAGCATCTGCCATAGTCAAAGTCAAGTCAGATCCGCTCAATGATCCACTTGCTACGAAATTGTTCTCATCTACTCCTAGAGTTGTAACGTCTACAGTATAAGACGTTCCATCATTAATCCCTAATGTCAGATCATTGCCTGATAAAGTAAAAGAGTTTACAAATGTATCATCAGAGGCAAAGCCTGATATATTAGTGAATACCTCATTCAACTGTACTACTGCCTGATTTAAAACAGAGTTAACAAAACTGCCATCAATACTAATAGCACTTACAGGTAAAGATTCAACTATTACCTTAGCTCCACCTTTTACTTTTATTTTTATCTCTGTACCGTTAGCGATAGCCTCTAGTGTGTTAACTGCGTGTGGTACTAGCAAACTATCACTTCCTAGAGATAAGTCCCTCAGGAGGATTGTAGACCCTGTACTGTCCAATCCGAAATCCATAGCTTTATACTTACTATAAGGTGAGATTAACTCCACAGGTTTATCGACAAATAATCTATTGTGTACTATAGCTTGATATCTGTAGTTACCATCTGCCTGCAATTCATCTCCTTGCCTAACTTGGAATACACCAAAATCTTCATCTGTATCTCTGTCAACTTTACGTATCTCAGCAAAGATAGTAGTCCCTGCGTGAATTTCGACAGGATGATCGAACATCCACTCGATGAGATCTCCTGAAAATATCTTCTCTGTTGTAGGTAGTATCTGCTTATAAACTCTTTTATCATTTATTGATAAGTAATAAACCAAAGACACTCCTGTCTCAACATCTTCTCCTGCTGTTGTAGTGATTCCTAAACCTGCAATATTTACACCGAAATAGTTAGGTCCTGAATAACCTGTACTATTTAGTGTAGTGTTGCCTCCTAATGGTAGCGAGAACATATCTTCATACACTCTTGCACTAGGCGCAATATATCCTGATGCTCCCTGATTAGATATTAACGATTGGTCCTTTAAACCCGCCCATAGTGGAAAGAAGTTAGTTTCATTCCCTAAGTTAGTAAAGAATATATTTTCTGCACCTGATGACATCTTATGTTGCTCTCCTAGAAATAAAGAGTTTAAGGTAGTTTCTATAGCTCTGTCTGCCTCGAGTTTGTCAGTCTCAGGGTTATAGATAAAGTGCTTCAGCGTTTCGTTCTGTTCTGCTGAGATAGGTATAAGAGCAGATTCTGATATGATAATATCCACCGCATTGTCAGTATCAGATACTACTATCTCTATATCTGCATCATTGTTATTTGTACAAGCCATTATATTACGTCTTTGATTATTTTTATAAATCCTTTCACAAATGTAGTTATCGTACCATCTGCAAAAGTTATTTCTATGTCATATTTATATCTTCCTATATCTGAAAACTGAAATGTATCAAGCACGAATACACCTAATGATGGATCCGATACAGTTACTCCCGATCCTATACTTTTCTCTATAAGGATATCCTCATATCTGAAAGCCACCTTTATAGCTGCCCCTGTAAGATCTATGGGTAATGAGTCTGCCGATGTTTTCATTGTAAAGGTTGTAGCTGACACGCTATCTCCTCTATGTAGATTATCAAAATTGTAAATTCCTGCCTTCATTGTTATTAATTTTATTGTGTAAATATAAGTATTTTATAGTATTACTATTTTTGTCGATTGTCAATGAGTGCGCTATGAGTTAGTGCTAGTATCCACTATTAATCTGTCCCATACCTCTAGCCTTATCTCTGCATCTATAGCTCTGAATAGTTTCCAATTAATACTGTCCTCCTCTAGGGTAAATAGACCTGCCTTTGTTACCTGCCCTATACTATTTACATATCTCCATCTCACGCCATTAACATAGAGTATATAACTGTCGTGTATAGATCCTATAGTGTAAGTAGTAGACAAGCCCAAAGGTATAGTATGGTTTATTATCTGTGCAGTATCTGAGTCACTTATTATATACGATCTACTGAATAATAAGTTTCCGCCCAAACTTGTATCGTTTTGCTCTGCGTTATTTTGTAGCATTTCGTTAGTTACTCCTCCTATTATTCCTGATCCTAGAAATCCATTTCTTGTAGGTACGTAAAATATATCTACATTATCAGAGCTATTATCTACAAGTGTCTTCCCGATCTCTATCCATTGACCTGTGTACCTGTCCTTGCTAGTAATCCTTTTAAGCGAGATAGCCATATAGTCCTTTCCCATCCATTCGATAACTGTATTGTAATCTATACTATTTTTTGTGTCATCTATACTACCTACCAATATCTCTTTTGGTTTACTATGCGTAGTAGAGTATGAATTAAGTAGCTTTCTCATTAATGGCGCACCTCCTCCCCAATCTCGTACAGGCTTTATATCTAGTATGAGATCTGCATCTCTATAAGGTACCATCTCCCCCTCTGTTTCGTTCCAAGTATATATCTGACTCGGATTATCTACTACTTGATCTAGCTCACCTAGTGTAGTTTTTATGTTCTTTACTCTACTGTTTCCTACGCTTTCACTTGATCTGTATGTAAATTTTCCGTTATGATCTTCATTCTGAGTAACTAGCTTAACCTGCATAGAGTGATCTATCTCCCAATCTCCTACACTTATGTCAGGAGTATTTGCAGGAACTGCTAAAGTACTCTTGTAGTAAGTCTGTCCAACCGAATCAGATACCTGTACAGAAAAAATTCGTAGCTCTAGATCACCCTCCTCTAGTAATGGATCACAAAAGAAAGATCTTGAACTTTGTAGGTAATCCTCCATATTTGGAGAGTTAGTAGAAGGTCTATACTTAACTACATTGGCAGTATCACTAGACCAACCACCTGTCTGATCATCCAAGTCCATTGATAGATACTTACTTCCTACTCTCACCTGATACTCAAAATCCCATACTAAACTAGCATTAATCCATCCTGAATCCTCAGATATAAAGCTATGAAAGAAATCTATAGATAGTCTAATAACTTCCCCTACTAGAAAGTAGTTAAAAGATCTCCATTCATAATCAGGTGCTTTGATTATATCAGAATTTAATCCAACAAAACTACCCGCAGCATTCAACTCTACTTCACAATATTTATACGGTGCTATGTATTTAGTTGATGCAGGTGATATTAATCTCAGATCATCTTCGAACCTATATCCTAAGTCTTTGGATTTATCCATAATAGCCTCTGATATATATGTACCATCTGATTGATAGCTCTTATAATTCATCTCTCTATTAGCTACTTCAGATCCGAATGAATGTCTAATGTAATATCTACCATTTTCGTAAAACATTTTGCAATGCAGTATAGTTAATATAGTTCTAAGTACCTTATGGCAGTCACTACTACTGCTGCTACTCGTTACACTTACTTCACCATCTTCTCCTGTTTCCTCTTTAATGTTTAGAAATAAGTTAGACTGACAAGACATCTGATCTAAGAGCCCTCTTCTAGTTGCATTTGTGAAGTCCATCTCGCCCTCTTCCCAATTAGTATATACGTTTATCATAGGATGCGTGTCAGAGTATAGCTTAGACACACCTGACTCCTCAAAACATCTAACGACAGTCTCCATAAAGGTAGGGTATCCTATTCTATATGTCTCTGTCAGTATAGTTCTGTACTCAGGTATACTTATAGCATTAATGACTACACCACTCGGAGGAGTTATAGTGTCAAAAGTTAAGTTAGTTATTACTCCTATGGCTACTGTTACGCCCCTCTCAACTAATACAGAACTTCCGTATATAGCAGGATCTAACGTCTCTGTTACCTTTACCTGTAATACTTTATTTGTAGCCTCTCCATCTAGATCATAGTTAAACGTTATATCTATATATTGATCACTACCACTTGTGTTGGTCCATCCGAATCTTTGGATAGCCTCTACTTTTGGACTCTCAGCAGGATACTTAACCTCCTTCATACGTGAAAGTCCATCTGTAGCAGTTATGTTTAAAGACCTGTAAGATCCTTTTATATCCTGAGATACCTGCTCAATTAATATATACCCCACAAATAGCAATTCTTGCCTGTGGTATAATCTTACTGTAAATCTTTCTTCGTCTCCATCTATTAGGTCCTCTACAAATGCATCTTCACCTGCTGAGTTAACGTACATAGTGAAATCTAATACACTTGGAACTATAACCTTATTCATATCACTACCTCCCTTCTGAGAGATTACTGCACCATCTGAAGATATCTCACTTATTGGTAACGCAGTACCTGTGAAGTCTCTGTCGTGTATCTCCAATTCATACCCAAAATTAAACGTAGCAGGATCATATAGACCTGTAGGCGCATCGTGAGTATCTTGTCTCAGAGATCCGTATTTTATAAATAGTCTTTTAGCCATAGTTTTATAGTTTTTACGTTACTCTTAAATTGTCCTTTTCTAATCCGAATCGTATAGTATCCATATGTAAAATTCCTACACCGCTTCCGCCTGATCCGTTCTGACCTAATACCTTTCTGAAAGTCTCTGCCATTATATTCTGAGGAGTGACTATTTCGGGATTATTTGCTGCACCTGCATACTCTCCTCCAATAAACATAGTCTCGCCTGTTAAGACTCCACCCTTTGCAAGTTTAGGCAGACCTTTACCTGATCCTCCTCCATTCCCTACGTTAGCCATACTGTTACTTAATGTGGACCCCACTAGCTTAAGTGCTGCACCTGCTGCAAATGCTAGTATAGGATTGCTACCCATAAAGTTCTGAATACTTTTCTTTATCATAAATATAGCTACCGCTGCCTTCATAATCATATCTCCTAGCTTTGACATAGTCTTTCCTATGTTACTAAGGATACTAGCTCCTACTAATTTAGCTGCGTTACCCATCCCTTGAAAATTAGTGATTACACTACCTAAACTATCAGCTATACCGCTTGCGATATCTATTGCTCCATCTCCTAATGCAGTCAATGTATCTGTATTTAGCCTGTCCGTTATATCATCTATTGCTATTATTGAATCTAGTTCATCCGAGTTGGAAACTGAGAAAGTAGCCGCAGTTTTTCCATCCTCCTCTATATCAGCTAGTGCTTTCTGATGTTTCTTCTCCATCTCTTCCCTTAGTTGATGGTAAGATGCCGCCAACTCTACTTTATCATTAAATCCTGCATTTTCACTATCTATAAGATCATCATAATACTTTTTAAGCATTCTCTCCTCCTCCGCTTGCTCCTCCTGTATAGTATTGATTTGCGCTTTTCTTATCTCTTCTATATTGTCCGCCTTTTCCTTCGCCAATCTTATAGCATCCCTTGCTGCTTTAGCATCTGCTGCGTCTTTCTCTCTCTGATCCTTCTCTTTGTCTTTATCAGACTTATCTCTTAGCTTTTTCTTCTCCTCTTCTAATTTTTCATTAGCTTTTATCTCCTCATCTGTAATTAC
>TARA_R110002153_G_scaffold205938_14_pt1 | contig 11602 bp, 15 predicted proteins | sample TARA_R110002153 | Tara Oceans TARA_R110002153 (sample SAMEA4398193) | marine metagenome | biome: Polar Biome; feature: [SRF] surface water layer (ENVO:00010504); material: water (ENVO:00002006), including particulate matter (ENVO:01000060) such as... | depth 5 m
GCGCCGCCATCGAATTCCTCGGGAAGCATCCCGACGCGTCCGTCGCCGAAACCGCCCGCACATCCTACGAGATTTTCTGGCGCGGCATTGCCGTCGCCCTGACAGGAGACTGAACCCATGACACAGATCAATCCGCAGGCCCCGATCATGGTCACCGGCGCGACCGGCTATCTCGCCGGCGTCATCGTCAAGCAATTGCTCGAGGCGGGCCATACCGTCCACGCTACGGTGCGCAATCCGGACAAGGTCGAGGGGCTGAAATATCTCAACGCCATCGCCGCGGGCACGCCGGGCCAGATCAAGTATTTCAAGGCTGATCTGATGGATGCCGCCTCATTCGAGGCACCCATGGCCGGCTGCGAGCTGGTGATCCACACCGCCTCGCCATTTACACTGAACGTCAAGGATCCGCAGACCGAGCTGGTCGATCCGGCGGTGAATGGTGTGCGCAATGTACTTAATGCCGCCAATGCGACGGCAACGGTGAAGCGTGTGGTGATGACATCGAGTTGCGCGGCGATTTACGGCACCAATGCCGATATCAAGCATATGCCGAAGAAAATGCTCACCGAGGCCGAGTGGAATACGAGTTCCAGCCTGACCAATGAGCCCTATGCCTATTCCAAGACCCTGGCCGAGAAGGAAGGCTGGAAGCTTGCCGGCGAGCAGGACCGCTGGGATCTGATCGCGATCAATCCGTCCTTTATTCTCGGGCCGGGCATCAATCCTGAGACGACCGGCGAGAGCTATGCGATCATGATGCAGTTCGGCAGCGGTGCAATGGCCAATGGCGTGCCCAATTTCCGCATTGGCATGGTCGATGTCCGCGAAGTCGCGGCGGCGCATATCAAGGCCGGTTTCACGCCGGAAGCGAGCGGGCGCTATATCCTGTCGGCGCATGATTCCGGCTTTCCGGAGATGGCGGCGGCGCTGCGGGCGCATTACGGCAATCAATTCAAGATCTCTGACAAGGGCATGGCGAAATTCCTCGTCTGGCTGGTAGGTCCGATGATCAACCCGGCCCTGACGCGCAAACGGGTCAGCGAGAGTGTCGGGGTCGATTTTCATGCCGATCACTCCAAGAGCGTGCGCGAGCTCGGGATCGAATACCGGCCGATGGCGGACTCGGTGGTCGAGCTGTTCCAGCAATTGATCGATGCCGGCCGGCTGACGCCGAAACAGGGATAGGCGCAGCGTCTTGCGCCGGGTGACAGCAGGCCTAGACTGCCGCTTCACCGCTGGATGGAGAGTGGGCGATGCGCCGGATGTTGATTTTGGCCGCCTTGTTGCTGGGCGCCGCTGCCTGCCAGGGCCAGGCGCCGGGCGGCGACGAGGCCAGCGGCGACATCCTCACCATCTATGGTGAGATCGGCACTGTTGATCGAGGCCCTGTCGACCCGGTGGCCGAGCCGCTCTTCAACGCTTTCGGCATGGAATTCGATGCGGCCTGCCGGTTCAACTGGGCCAGCCTGAGGGGGCTCGACCAGCATTCGATTGAAACAGATTTCCCGCTTGGCGGTCCGGTCCGCCGCTTCTCCGGGCCGCTCTTGCGCGCTGTGATCGATATCGCAGATCCGCGTGGCGACACGCTGATCGTGACGGCGCTCGATGGCTATCAGCGCGAGATCAGCCTTGCGCGTGTCCGCGATCATGACGTTATCCTCGCCCTGCAGATGGATGGCCAGCCACTGGGGATAGGCGGTTTCGGCCCCGCCATGCTGGTCTGGCCGCGCGGCAGCGATCCGGCGCTGGCCGGCATGCCTGATGATGACTGGCTGTGGGGCGTGTTTGCGATCGAGCTTGTCTCTGCAGCGGCGCCATAGGCCGGACCTGCGCGGCGGCCGCACAAAACCTGTTCCAATCCGGCCCACTCCTGCCTAATGTGCCGCAAAGCAGAAATCGGGGAAGATTATGCAAGATGTGACTGGGGCTGCTGACGCAGCGACGACACTCGATGTCGTCACAGGCTATGTGGATTTCGTAAATGGCATGGTGTGGGGTCCGCCCATGCTGATCCTGTTGCTGGGCACGGGCATTTATTTGACCGTGGGTCTGGGCTTCATGCCGCTGCGCAAGATCGGTTACGCCTTTGGCGAACTGATGAAGGGCCGCAAGTCCGAAGGTGAGGGCGATGTCACTCCGTTCGGCGCCCTGATGACCGCGCTGTCATCGACCATCGGCACCGGCAATATCGCCGGCGTCGCCGTGGCCATCGCGATTGGCGGGCCGGGTGCCCTGTTCTGGATGTGGATGACGGCCCTGGTCGGCATGGCCACCAAATATTCCGAAGGCGTGCTGGCGGTGAAATTCCGCGAAGTGGACGCCGATGGCCGCCGCGTTGGCGGGCCGATGTATTATATCAAGAACGGTATGGGCAAGAGCTGGGTCTGGCTGGGCGGCCTGTTCGCCCTGTTCGGCGTCCTGGCGGGTCTGGGAACCGGCAATGCGATCCAGACCGTTGAGGTCGTTCGCACGATCGGTGACACCTATGGCGTCGAATACTGGATCACCGGCGCTGTGATCGCTGTGCTGGCCGGGCTGGTTATCCTGGGCGGGATCAAGCGGATTGCCAGTGTTGCCGAGAAGATCGTTCCGGCGATGGCGATCACCTATATCGCGGTCGGCCTTGTTGTGGTTGCGCTCAACTATACCGTTATTCCGGAAGCCTTTGTCCGCATTTTCACCAATGCCTTCGGCTTTGGCGCGGCGGCGGGTGGCTTCTCCGGTGCCTTGATCATGCTGGCCATGCAGCGCGGCGTTGCCCGCGGTATCTTCTCCAATGAAGCGGGCCAGGGTTCGGCGCCAATCGCGCACGCTGCGGCGCAGAATAATGATCCGGTCGACCAGGGCATTATCGCCATGCTCGGCACTTTCATCGATACGATCATGGTGTGCACGATTACCGGCCTGGCCATTCTGACCTCGGGCGTGATCCCGGCGGACTGCGATGCCGGTCTGTTCGCCCTCGGCGGCAATTCGCCGGAGATCTGCGAAACCGGCGCGCGCATTACCAGCGATGCCTTCGCCTCGGCTTTGCCGGGCTTCGGGCAGCACTTCGTGGCCGCAGCACTGGCCCTGTTCGCCTTCACCACCATTCTGGGCTGGTCCTATTATGGCGAGCGTTGCGCGGAATATCTGTTCGGCGAGAAAATCGTCACGCCATTCCGCTGGTTGTGGATCGCGATGATCATGGCCGCGACCATGCTGCTCTATGCAGGCGATAACATCACCGAGCTGATGAATACCATCTGGCTGACGACGGATACACTGACCGGACTGATGGCAGCACCAAATCTGGTGGCGTTGCTGGCCCTGTCTCCGCTGGTCTTCAAGATGACCAAGGAGTATTTCGCCAAGCTGGAGGCCGAGAAGGCTGCGGCAGCTTCAGCCAGCGAGTAGTCCGCGATCCCAGAGACTGAGAAGGCCCCGCTTCGGCGGGGCCTTTTTTGTGTCGGTGCGCGGCCCTGCGGCTGTGTCAGCCTGGACGTGCCTGCCGGAAGAGATTGGCGAATATCAGGCCAAGTCCGATGCCAATCAGATCGGCGGCGACGTCGGCGGCCGAGGCAGAGCGCCCGATTGCGGCCGTGCCCTGCACCAGCTCGATGCCGACCCCGTAACAGACGAGGATGCCCGACATCAACCAGCCGCGCCACGGCCAACCCATCCGGGCCAGCACAGTGAGCACGAAGAAGGCGAGCAGGTGCTCGATCTTGTCGGGGCCGAAAATCACAGGCGGTGTCGGGAGGCCGGGCTGCAGAGCGAGATCGGTGATCAGCAGGGCAGTGGTCAGAAACAGTACACGCCCCGCCCAGCGCAGTCCCGCATCTGGACGCGCGCCTCCACTCTTCATAGGGTCGCCGGAATTGTTTCGGGGCTGATGATCCATGACCGCATTACTCAATGATATCGACCTTCTCGTGCAAGCACGCTCGGACTGGACGCGTGAACAAGCGGCGGAAATCTACCGCGCCCCGTTCAACGACCTCGTCTTCGCAGCGCAGTCCGTGCACAGACGGTGCCATGTCGCCAACCAGGTGCAGACCAGTCAGCTCTTGTCGATCAAGACGGGCGGTTGCGCCGAGGATTGCGGCTATTGCAGCCAGTCGGCGCATTTTGACACCGGCCTGAGCGCGTCCAAGCTGATGCCGCTTGATGAAGTCCTGGTTGCGGCTGAGCGCGCCAAGGCCGGCGGCGCGACGCGCTTCTGCATGGGCGCCGCCTGGCGCTCGCTGAAACCGCGCGACGAGGAGAAGGTTTGCGCCATGATTTCCGGCGTCAAGGCGATGGGCATGGAGACCTGTGTCACGCTCGGCATGCTCGATGATGGCCAGGCTGAAAAATTGCGCGATGCGGGGCTGGACTATTACAATCACAATCTCGATACGGCGCCGGAAGATTATGGCCGGGTGATCTCGACGCGGACCTATCAGGACCGGCTCGACACGCTGGCCCAGGTGCGCGGTGCGGGGATTCATGTCTGCACCGGCGGGATTGTCGGCATGGGCGAGAGCGAGGATGCGCGCATTGGTCTGCTGACCGAGCTGGCGATCATGTCGCCGCAGCCCGAGAGCGTGCCGATCAATCACCTTGTCGCCGTGCCGGGCACGCCCCTGGGTGACAGCAAGCCGCTTGATGGCATCGATTTCGTCCGCACAATCGCGACGGCGCGCATCATGATGCCGAAATCCTTCGTGCGGCTGTCGGCCGGGCGCGAGGAAATGAGCCGTGAACTGCACGCGCTCTGCTTCCTGGCCGGGGCCAATTCGATCTTTGTCGGTGAGGAATTGCTGACAACGCCCAATCCCGATCAGCACGATGATCTGGCGATGTTCAAGGCGCTGGGTCTGCAGGCCATGGAATTGCCGGCCGGCTGATCAGCTCTCGCCGATGCGCGGCGGGCCGCCCTTCATTGTCTGCGAGGGCCCGAAGGCCCGGTCGAGCAGGGCGGTGGAGTCCATGGCAAGTTCGATGGCGTCGGAAATATGCTGCAGGATGGCCATGTTGTTGGCCATCACTTCCAGGGCTTCGGGGCGCAGATCGCCGGATATCTTGGTGCAGCGGGTGAGGATATCGGCGCGAAGCTCGACCAGAATATCTTCGAGCTTGCGCCCGTCGGGATTTTCCTCGGATACCAGAAAATGGGTCATGCCCTTGCTCCATGCATCGGTTTGACCGGTAATATGCTCGCAAGAGAGTTAAATTTCGCCTCACGCGCGATTGCGCTGCCGAAGGATGGAGCCAAGTCATGACGACACACACACCAGGCCAGAAGATGGGCGCGCAAGCCGCCGTAAAAGCCCTGGATGGCTGGGCGCCGGCCGAAGGCAAGGATGCCATCCACAAATCCTATCGCTTCGCCGATTTCAACGAAGCCTGGGGTTTCATGAGCCGGGTGGCGATCAAGGCAGAGGTGATGAATCACCATCCCGAATGGTTCAATGTCTGGAATCGGGTGGATGTGACGCTCACCACCCATGACGCCAATGGCGTCACCGCGCTCGATCTCGAGCTCGCCCGTTTCATGGATTCCATCGCCGGCTAATCCAGGGAAAATTGTGCCACGGCTTGTGATTTCTCCCGTCCTGCACGAAGATTATCCTTTCGGCGGGAGGGTTGAATATGTCAGGCATGATGATCGCGTTCGCATTGATCCTGCAGCAGGCCGACGGGCTCGCCGCGGAAAACACGGCCGCTCTGCCGATGATCGAGCGTACGGAAAGACTTGAAATTGACCGCTTTCGCCAGGATCGACGCAATCAGTGGCGCGCCGGCGAATGGACCGGCCAATGGTCGGGCATGGGCACGTCCAGCTCCGGCTTCGGGCGCCAGCGCAATTATTCGCGCGCCAGTTTCACCGTCACGGGGCCAGGCTTCGAATCCGGTATGGTGACTGCTGATTGCGAGGGCGGGCAGCTCGATTGGGATTTTCTGTGGATCGAATGGGCCCATGAAGACCTGGCCTATGTCTGCACATTTTCCCGCGATGGTGTCCTGATCGAGGATGCGCGTTTTGAACTGGCTCTGGAGCGAAGCCGGGGTTTTGCCGGCATGGGCCGCAATGAGCGCGCCGGACAGATTACCTATGGCGGACAGACCTTGCGACTGAGAACCCAGAGGTTGAGCGGGGCGGCTTTCCCGTCAGGGCGCGTGCCCGGCTATGTCATTCTTGACGGCGATGAGGAAATTGGCGGCATGGATTACGGTGTCTTCAAATCAAAGCTCTACCTGCCGCCGGAAGGTGCACAGACGCGCGCGATCGCGCTGCTGGCGGGATTGGCGGTTGCCCATTTCATGGACCCGGCCAACAGCAATCATTGAGACCTGTCAGTCTGAATTGATAATCACCATGCCGATCAGGACACGGGCACCCTCGGTGCCAAGCGTCGTGTCGGTCGCGTCCTGGAGCAGCTGGGCAATCCGGTCGGCATCGGGCACGCCGCCATAGCGGTAATTGACGCCCGTATAGGTGCTCAGGGCTGTGACATAGGCATTGCGCAGCCGCGGCATGGATTGTTCGACACGGCGGCGAAGCCGGGAATCCTCCACTTCGAGCCCGGCCTCGATCTGCAAATTGCCGCGGGCCCGGTAATTGGCCTGCACCGTCGCCATCAAGGGCGGCAGCGGCAGATAGCTGTCGGATGTCGTCAGGCCGCGATGCCGGCTTTCCTCGGCCGGGGCCGCGCTGCCGCCACCGCCACCCGATGCGAGCGCGACGCCTCCGGGAGCCAGCGACAGGCAAAGGGCTGCCACAGCAAAAATCAGGGCGGGTCGTTGCGGAAATCTGGTCGAATATCTCATCCCGTCACTCTAGCCCATGGCCGGTAAAAGAAGCGTTCCCGCCGCTGATTTCGCGGAAACCAACCCGGCTCGACTGGAATGACTGCCCGAAATTATTGGACAATTCGCGCCCTCCGTGACCGCCGTCATGGGTGGTCCGGGATGTTTTATGCTGTTCTGCAGTCTGAACCTGTCATCGGGTTCACCGGGCCGGAGTCGTTGGAATTGCCCGCCTCTTCCCTGCCTGGCCCAACCGGGAGATCTGCCATGCCACTGCCCGTCGGGCATGCCGGCCGGAGTGCAACCTATATGAAGCGCGTCCTGCTCGTCGAAGATCACGAATCCGATGTCGCCGAGATCAAGGCCGCATTCGAGCGGTTTTCGCTCGACGTTCAGCTTGAACATTCCCGTTCGACGGAGCTGGCGTGGGAATTGATGCAGTGCTGGGCAGCCGCACCCGGCGGGCGGCGTCCGGTCTGCGTCCTGCTGGGCCAATTGGCCGGGCCGCGCGATGGTCTCTGGCTGCTGGAGCGGATGCAGGAGGACCGGCTGTTTCGACAATTGCCGGTGATTGCCCTGTCCCGCGAAGCCGGCATGTCGGACCGGGTACGCGTGTTTTCAAATGTGGTGGGCGCACTGGAGCGCCCCGTCGACGAGCTGGCCTGGCGCCGCGTGATCAGCGCCGTCGCCCGCATCAGTCAGTCTCTGCCCCATCTGGCCGGCGCCTGACATCCTTCGCCCGGTTTAGCGTTGGGCCTGCCCAGCCGAAGCTCGCGGAGCGAGCGCCCAAAGGGTGTCGAGAGTTTGATGTTCGGGGTGTCCGCCTTCGCCGAAGGCTACGGCGTGACAGCCTTCGCCCGGTTTAGCGATGGGCCTGCCCAGCCGAAGCTCGCGCAGCGAGCGCCCAAAGGGTGTCGAGAGTTTGATGTCCGGGGTGTCCGCCTTCGCCGAAGGCTACGGCGTGACAGCCTTCGCTCGTTCTAGCGTTGGGCCTGCCCAGCCGAAGCTCGCGCAGCGAGCGAAGGCTGGTGGAGCCGAGCGGGATCGAACCGCTGACCTCGTCATTGCGAACGACGCGCTCTCCCAACTGAGCTACGGCCCCTTCGGAGGAGGCAACTACGAGCGCCGGCGGGCAGTGTCAAGCGCTGGCTTCTGGACGCGAGGAGGCGACGCGGTTACATAGCCCATCATCTTTTGTCGCTCAGGATTTTGCTATGCCGCTCGAATTGTCATTTGGTCAGGCCCTGGTTGTGTATTTCCTCAATCCGATCCTCGGCCTGCTGTGGATCGTGGTCATTGTGGGCGTGGTCTTGAGCTGGCTGATCAGTTTCAATGTCGTCAATCCCCACAACCAGTTTGTCGGCATGATCTGGCGGCTGACCAATACAATTACGGAACCGCTGCTCGGGCCGATCCGCCGTGTTCTGCCGAGCCTGGGCGGGATGGATTTCTCCCCGGTCGTGCTTCTGCTTCTGATCTCCTTCGCGCAGGGCTATATCGTGCCAACACTGCTGCGAGTGCTTTGAGCGGAGCCTGGCTGGAAGACCAGAGCGGTCTGACGCTACGGGTACGCCTGACACCCAATGCGTCGAAAGACGCGGTGGAGGGAGAGAGCGAGACGGCTGACGGGCTGCGCCATCTTGGCGTTCGTGTCCGTGCCGTCCCCGAGAAAGGCAGGGCCAACAAGGCCATGATAGCGGTTTTGTCGCAGTTCCTTGGGGTTCCGAAGCGCGATATCGAGGTGATCCGGGGCACGACATCGCGTTTGAAAACGGTTCGGATTACGGCAGAGGCCGAACGCTGCCGGGAGATCGCGGGATTATTGGGGGGAGTGGGGGATGAGCGCTGAACTGATAGACGGCAAGGCCATTGCCGCCGAAATTGACGCCCGTGCCGGCGAGGCCGGCGCCGAACTGGCCCGGACACTTGGCCGCCCGCCTTGCCTGGCCGTGGTGTTGATCGGCGATGATCCGGCCAGCGATGTCTATGTCCGCTCCAAGGTGAAACGCACTGAAGCGGCAGGGATGACCTCGATCGAAATCCGCAGACCGGCCGATATTGGCCAGGCCGAAGTGGTCGAAATCGTGCGCGCACTCAATGCAGACAGGAGTGTTGACGGCATTCTCGTCCAGATGCCGCTGCCCGGCCATATTGATTCCAACGCGGTCATCGCGGCGATCGATCCGGACAAGGATGTCGACGGGCTCACCGAAGCCAGCGCCGGACGTTTATTGCTGGGCAAGCCGGGCCTTCGCCCGTGTACGCCGGCGGGCTGTGTCCTGCTGGCCGAGCGCGCGATGGGTTCGCTCGCGGGCAAATCGGTTGTGGTGATTGGCCGCTCCATTCTTGTCGGCAAACCGGCCGCGCTTCTATTCCTCGAAAAGAATGCGACCGTGACCATTGCGCATTCGCGCACCGATGACCTGCCGGGTCTGACGCGCACGGCCGATATCGTGGTTGCCGCCGTTGGCCGGCCGCAAATGGTGCGCGGCGACTGGGTCAAGCCGGGCGCTTGTGTGCTCGATGTCGGTATCAACCGGATTGACGCGCCCGAGCGCGGCGAGGGACGCACCCGGCTGGTCGGCGATGTCGCATTCGATGAAATCGCTGGCCATGCCGGGTGGATTACGCCGGTTCCGGGCGGTATCGGCCCCATGACAATCGCCATGCTGCTACGCAATACAGTGCTGGCCGCAGCTGCCCGCGCAGGCATTGAACGCCCTGAGGGGCTCTAATTTCGAATGTTTCCGGATTTTTAAACGGTTCAATAACGCCACTGAGTGATACTTGCCACAAGGGAGATGCAATATGGCCAATCGGGCATTGCACGTGCTGCATGTAGAAGACGACTTCGCCGACGCGATGCTTGTCCAGCATGCCGTCTGTGAAGCGGGCGATTTCGATATCTCTTTTGAAGTCGTGCGGACGCTGCGCGAGGCCAAATTGCGCATGCAGGCGGGTGGATTCGATCTGATCCTGCTCGATTTGCGGCTGCCGGACTCGGTCCATCCGACCGAAACACTGGAAGTGGCCCGCAGTTCAGCCGGCGAGACGCCGCTCCTGGTGCTGTCGGGCTCGATGGCGGTTGATCGCGAGTATCTGGGCGATGAAATTGCCAGTCTCGACAAGAATGCCAGCTTCAAGGTCGAGCGTGGCCGCAAGTCGGTCAATATCGCGCAGGTCATCCGCAATGCGGCCGAGCCCGAGGACTTTCTCAGCATCTGACCGCGATCGCCGCATAAAACACGCCCTGCATCTTACAATCCTGCCGTGACCGGCCCTATAATCGCCCCTCAACAAGGCGAGGATCGAGATGAGCAGCGCACACGAAATCGATTACAAGATTTGCGGTGAAGACATTCAATTCGTGGAAATCGAGCTGGATCCGGGCGAGACCGTCGTCGCGGAAGCCGGTGCAATGATGTACAAGTCGACCGGCATTGCGATGGAGTCCGTTTTTGGCGACGGCTCGCAGAAGAACAGGGGATTCATGGGCGCCCTGGCCGGCGCGGGCAAGCGTCTGCTGACCGGTGAAAGCCTGTTCATGACCGCCTTCACACATCAGGGGCAGGGCAAGGCGCATGCCGCCTTCGCAGCGCCCTTTCCCGGGACGATTATCGCGGTGCATTTGCCCGATGTTGATGGCGAGCTGATTTGCCAGAAGGACAGTTTCCTGGTCGCCGCGAAGGGCGTCTCGATCGGGATTGCGCTGCAGAAAAAGATCATGACCGGCCTGTTCGGCGGCGAAGGCTTCATCATGCAGCGCCTTGAGGGCGATGGCTGGTGCTTCATCCACGCCGGCGGCACACTGGTACAGCGCGAGCTGGCGGCCGGCGAGGAAATCCACGTCGATACCGGTTGTGTCGTTGCCTATACCAAAACGGTCGAATTCGAGATCGAGCGGGCCGGCAATGTCAAATCCATGATCTTCGGTGGCGAGGGCGTCTTCTTCGCCAAGCTGAAAGGGCCGGGCAAGGTCTGGATGCAATCCATGCCATTCTCACGCCTGGCCGGACGCATCATGGCCAATCTGCCCGTCACCGGCTCCGGCCAGGGCGAAGGCTCGGTGCTCGGCCCGCTTGGCAGCATTATTCGCGGCAACTGATTTCTTTATCCCCGGCGGGGTGCCATTGCCGGCACCCCGGCCAGTCAGGATGGGCCAGACAATGCAACATGAAGACCTGCCTGCCGCTGACCGGGATGCGCTCGACGCGGCCGCCTTCCGGCGTTTGCTGGCGCATCTGGATGCCCACAAGGAGGTCCAGAATATCGACCTGATGATCCTTGCGGACTTCTGCCGCAACTGCCTGGGCAAATGGTACAAGGCCGCCGCCGATGAGCGCGGTGTCGAGATGTCCGATGAAGCCGCGCGAGACCGGATCTACGGCATGGCCTATGCCGAGTGGAAGCGCGAGTTCCAGGCCCCGGCAACGCCGGAACAGATGGCGGCTTTTGCGGCTCGGAACAAGAGCTGATTCGTCAGGGGAAATCGTGCGGGTGGCTTGCCACCCGAAGCCCGCAGGGCGGTCAGGAATTGTGTTTGATATCGGACGAGGAAGAGCTTGGGCGTGATGTCGAGCGTAAGCCCTCCTGCGCCAAGGCTTCGAAGGGCACCTCTTCGCCCCGAGTGCGCGCTGCGGGTGGTTTGCCACCCGAAGCCCGCAGGGCGGATAGAGCTTGTGTTTGATATCGGACGAGGAAGAGCTTGCGCTTGATGTCGAGCGCAGCCCTCCTTCGCCAAGGCTTCGGCGGGCACCTCTTCGCCCCGGGTGCGCGCAGCGGGTGGCTTGCCACCCGAAGCCCGCAGGGCGTCACAAAAAGAGTG
>TARA_R110002153_G_scaffold71435_3_pt1 | contig 11596 bp, 14 predicted proteins | sample TARA_R110002153 | Tara Oceans TARA_R110002153 (sample SAMEA4398193) | marine metagenome | biome: Polar Biome; feature: [SRF] surface water layer (ENVO:00010504); material: water (ENVO:00002006), including particulate matter (ENVO:01000060) such as... | depth 5 m
AGAATGAAACTTGTCCGCTGCAATTAATCGGCCTCACCAACAAATTCGTGCGGGTATACTATGTGTCGGATATTTAATTGTAGCTGATTTTTTTCACCGCAGACGAATGCTACACCATCGGCCCTGGCTAAGATTTCGGCTTGGTAAATCCCCCAGGGTCTTCCAAGATCGGAATCCAGCCGCTTTTTAAAGTTAAGGTTTTTCAAGGGAAAGTTGAATTATGGCCAACTTAAGTGTGCTGCCTTTTTAGTGGATACTATATCCCCCATCAACCACAAGGGTATGTCCAATTACTAGACTTGCAGAATCACTGCAAAGCCAAAGTACGGCATTGGCAATTTCCTCTGAACGACCTAAACGACCTATCGGAACGTCTTTCAACATTTCATTTATTGCGTCTCCTTGTCCGTCCGCTATCATTTGGTCGGCCATTGCAGTATGAATTAGTCCTGGGCAAATGGTATTTATTCGAATTCCTTGCGAAGCGTATTCCAATGCCGCACTTTTTGTAAGTCCGATTACTCCGTGTTTTGAAGCGTGATAAGTTCCTCTTTGTGCGCCACCTAAAATTCCTCCAATTGAAGAACAATTCACGATTGCTCCTCTTTTTTGTTTACGCATTTGCTGAAGTTCATATTTCATACAACTCCAAACACCTCGAAGGTTAATATTCATTACTCTGTCAAAATCCTCTCTTGTTTGGTCTGCTGCATCTGCAAGGGCATTTTGTACGCCTGCATTATTATAAGCAGCGTCAATTCTTCCAAATGTTTTTACAGTTTTTTCAACCATAGATTTAACCTGCTCCTCATCAGATACATCACAAGCAATGGCAAGCGTAGTAAATCCTTTGTCTGATAGTTTTTGAGATGCAATATTTACTGCATCTTCGTCCCAGTCGGCTAAAACAATAGACGCTCCAGCTTCGCCAAATGCTTTTGCAGTTGCAAATCCTAATCCTGATGCAGCTCCTGTAACAAGTGCTATTTTTCCTTTCATAATAGTTATATAGTTTTATAGGTCTTTTTATTAGGTTGCACAAAAGCGAATATAGTTATCAATCAGTACACGCCTATTTAGTAAATGATTATATCCAACTTTGAGCCCCAGGCTATGATTTTTGGAGTACAATAAAAACGGCTGATTGCTCATAGAGTTTGGTAAAATAGGCAAAATTACCGAAAAACTCTCCTTTGCGGTACTCTTGATAAACATAAAAAAAAATAAATGAAACTTAGCGTATGTGCGTATAAATCTCCCTAACATTGGCTAACTTTTTAGTTTGATTTTCATAATTTAGGGACATGAAGATTAGAACGACAACACCCTCCCAAGAGTTCGTGACCGATTTAAAGCTAAAGGGCTTTAAGGTCATCAAAATCGAACCGACGGCAAAGGGATATATCGAATATACCCGAAGGGACTTCTACAAAATGGCTCTGGTAAAGGGCAAGGTCAAAGTGCATCAGGCCAACGAGCATTTTGTCTTTGAGGGTGCGTACCTGCGGTTTTCCAACCCCCATCTTCCGTATTCCTCCGAAGTATTGTCTAAAAACTATGAAGGCTATGCGTGTTTCTTCATAGAGGAATTTCTAAATCCGGGACGTCATTCAAAGAGCCTTCAACAATCCCCGATATTCAGGATAGGGGCCGCCCCGGCGGTTGAACTTAATGAACGTCAATGGGACAGCATGGCCGACATTTTTGAAAGATTGTTATCGGAACAAGACCAGAACCATGATTTTAAGGTGGACATTATACGCACCTACATTACCCTGCTTATTCAAGAGGCCTTGAAGATGGATTCCTTTCAGGCGGATAAACCTTATCAAAAGGCTCCGTTAAGAATTACAGCTAGATTTTTGGAGCTTATAGAGCAACAATACCCAATAGTAAGTCCGGACCGACCGGTACAGCTTCGGACGGCTATGGACTTTGCCAGGCATCTTTCCGTACACGTCAACTACCTGAACCGCATGGTCAAGGATACCACAGGAAAGACCAGTACCGAACATATTGCAGAACGTGTTGTTGGCGAGGCAAAGGCCTTATTAAAACATACGGATTGGAATATTTCAGAAATTGCCCATGCCTTGGGTTTCGAGTACCCGAACTACTTTAATGCCTTTTTTAAAAAGAGAACTGGGGCCATACCCAAATCCTTCCGGCAATAATATTTGAAATACTTACTTTTTAGTTTGATTTTCTGAATTTTGTTTGTTCTGTCTATTATAATTTTATGGGATGGAACAATTACCGAGGAAAATGAAAAAACGAACTAGAGTAAAAACATTAAGAGGCACCTTTGTGATGTCCATATTACTTTGTTTCTTAGGCTGTGCGACCGAAGAAAAAAAAGAAAATGGGTCGTGGGCCTATCATCGAGGGGATGCGGCAAGCTCAAATTACTCCACTTTGGACGAAATCAATCCCTCGAACGTGGCCCGATTACAACCGGTTTGGACGTTTAACATAAAGGACATGTCTGCGGATGCCCGCCCCGGACTGAGCCAATGCACGCCCATCATTGTCGATGGTGCACTTTATACCGTATCCGCAAAAGGATGGCTCTATGCCTTGGATGCCAAAACAGGGGATCAAATCTGGTCCTTCGACCCTTTTGATGGAGGGGAAGGTGGTGGCACCGTCCGTGGAGTTTCCTATTGGGAAAGTGGCGAAGATAAGCGTATTATTTTCGGGTCAGGGGACCGTCTTTTGGCCGTGAACGCCCAAAACGGAAAACGCGTTGGGGAATTTGGGGACAATGGAGGCGTGGATTTAAAGATCGGTCTTCGCGATGACCCGAAGGACCTCTTTATCGCCCTGACGACCCCGGGAATCGTTTATAAAGATCTTATTATTGTAGGTGGCAGGTTGCAGGACCTGTACGGTTCGCCCCCTGGATATATCCGGGCCTACGACTGCCGCACGGGAGAACTGGTCTGGACGTTCCATACCATACCACTTCCCGGAGAACCCGGATATGAGACGTGGCCGAAGGAGGCCTATAAAACGGCGGGAGGCGTAAACAACTGGGCGGGCATGAGCCTTGACAGTGAACGCGATATGGTCTTCATCTCGTTGGGTTCGCCATCCTACGATTTTTACGGGGCCGACCGTCTGGGCGAGAACCTATATGGTAATTGCGTTTTGGCGTTGAAGGCCTCCACGGGGGAATATGTCTGGCATTACCAGACCGTGCACCATGATGTTTGGGATTACGATCTACCGGCCCCTCCAAATTTGGTTACCCTAAATCGGGACGGCAAAAAAATCGATGCGGTGGCCCAGATTACCAAACAAGGGTTTGTTTTTGTTCTGGATCGGGAAACGGGGGAATCCCTTTTTCCCGTCGAGGAACGAAAAGTTCCACCTTCCTATATGCCAGGGGAAGAAGCTTGGCCTACGCAACCCTTTCCGCTCAAACCCGAACCGTATGCACGGCAGACTTTTACAGAGGAAGAATTGGCCAATTACAGCGAAGACAACCATGATTCCCTTTTAAAAAAGTTCCGCTCGCTTCGATACGAGGGAATGTTCACGCCCCCCGACCTGAAAGGCACATTTATGTTTCCTGGCACAAGGGGCGGGGCGCAATGGGGCGGGGCGGCCTTTGACAAGGAAACTTCGACTCTTTTTATCCGTTCCATGGATGCTGCAGAGCTCATCACTATCGTTGAGGAAAAAATTGATGTGGGTGCGAACGCTTCGCTGATGGAACAAGGGGCGGCTCTCTATGGCTCTTATTGTGCCTCTTGCCATGGCCCTGAGAAAAAAGGAAGTGATGTGTATCCCTCCCTGATCGATATCGGTTCAAGGTTGTCCAAGGAGATAATCAACCAAAAGATCATGAACGGTGTCGGTATGATGCCCGGGTACGCCAGTATATTCGACGAAGGCCAACAAGAAGCGATAATGGCCTATATGCTCGAACTGGAGGGAGGTTCCAGTACAACGGCCAATAAAACCGTCGTCGACAACAGTACCGAGGAAACAAGATACCTGAACACCACGGGCTATACGACTTGGACGGATTCCGAGGGGAGGCCAGCGGTAAAACCGCCTTGGGGCGCTTTGAACGCCCTGAACCTATCGACAGGGGAATATTATTGGAAAGTTCCTTTGGGCAACTACGAGGAACTTCAGGAAGCAGGAGCGCCGCCCACGGGACAGGAAGGCAAGTCGGGGCCAGTAGTTACCGCTGGAGGGCTGATATTTATAAGTGGTTCGGAAGATAAACAATTGCGGGCCATCGATAAGGCAACAGGGGAAACCCTTTGGCAGACTACCCTTCCGGCCATGGCCAACGCTACCGCCTGTACCTACGAAGTGGAAGGAAAACAGTTTGTAACGATTTCAGTTGGAGGAACCAAGGAAAATCCATCGGGTTCTGTGATGGCGTTTGCGCTGCCATGATTTGAGCTGAGATTGAACCAGGTAATAAAAAAAGTTTGAGTCCCAAAAAAACGCGAGTTTATGATTCCATAATAGAAAATTGGTAAAGTCCTTTTATAGGTTGGTTACACAGAACTTTTGTAAAATCGATAAATCCCAATAATAAAAGAAGAATTCCTATATTCTTATCACCTAACAAATTTTTTAAAAGTTTAAAGGACTTGTTATTTGTAAGTAATTGCTTAATTGAAGGAATAGGTCAACGTCAAATTCCATAGAAAATCCTTTCCCGGTATGTCGGTCGAGATATTCGTGTTAATCAAAGAAGACAGGGACAGGGGAAAATTTGACTTGGAAAGCTTAATGGTCGAAGCCACATAATATCCCTCGCCCGGTCCAAAAGTAGCGAGATAAAAAACCTGTGGCGATATCTCAAAAAACAGTGATTCGGAAATCTTGATATTGCTGAAATTAGCATTCAGCATCAAAAAGTGTTGAATATCCCGAGTTTGAATATCATATCCCCGGGCAATCATATATTGTAAGCCAACAGTACTGTTTATAGTGAGTTTATAGCTAGGTGCCAATTCTCCAACCAGATAGCGCTCGGTCTTGGTGACCTTAACGGAGTCCGCATCCAAAATCCTTGCAAAGTTAAGGCCCAGATGACCACCTGTGCGCAGTTTAAACCTGCTTTCATCTAGGATTTTAAACCGTAACCAATAGACTTGGTACCAGGCGCGGACTTCCTCGAGGGAAAAGGTAAATTCGGGTTCAAAGCTAAAACGTCCCCTTTCAAAGGTAAGATTGAAAATGGCGGCAGGTTGCTCCAATGAAAAATTGGGCACGAACGATATGCCATTAGTGGTAGCTCCAGCAGAACCCGATATATAGGTTATTGGTCCATCTTCCATTTGTGAAAGTACATTCGAAAAATATAGGAATACAAGTATTGTTAGCATGCTTTTCATGTTCCAAAAAAGCTTATCGGGCATTTGACCTGTTATAATTGATGGTGACATCATCTTAAGTTAGCCTTTAGGAAGGCGTCGACAATTTCAAAAATGTCCGTTGTCCAGAATTCAGAAGTTCCGTGGTCGGCTCCCTTAAGTTGATAGAACTCATAGCGATAATTCTTTCGTTCCAATGCATTGGCCAAAAGGACGCTTTGTTTAAAAGGAACAAGCCTGTCTTTTGAACCGTGAATAATTAGAATGGCTGCGGCTGTTGCGGAGTCATTAATATAATTGATTGGATTGGTTCGAGCTGCAAGCTCCTTGTTCTCAAGAACGTTTTTTCCTCCAATCAATTTACCCTCTGGGCTTTCGGCACCGATATGGTCCATTACCGATGGTTCGTAGTTCATCTGCGCAATATCCGTTGGGCCATAAAAATCGACGACTGCATTTACCTTTGTTGAGAATTCCTCGTATGCCTCAGTGTCCAGTTCCGGGTTGTTTTGAGTCAGACCGACCATCAATGACGTATGCCCGCCGGATGAATCTCCCCAAATAAATAGGTTGTTTGTATCTATTCGATATTTTTCCGCATTCCTTCTCATAAACCGAATGGCAGTCTTGGCATCCTGTACCTGTGCAGGAAAGGGCGCAACGGATGATGGGCGGTATTCCACCATGGCGATGACATATCCCCTTTTGGCGAATTGGGCCAACTGGGGAAGATTGGCATAGACATTTTGCTTCATCCAAGCGGATCCCTGTACATACACGATACAGGGCAGGAGACCCTTACCATGCTTTGGGACGATGATCTGCAAGGCCAGGTCCACACCGTCTCGAGTGATATACTTTATATCATTGACATAGGTAACCTGGGTAGTATCGGAGGCTATGTTTAAGACCTCCATCCGATCGGAAGTTGCTCCTGACTCGGGAAAATCTTGAACCGAGTATGGTTCCGGCATTATAATTAGAGTATCCTGAGCCAAGGCCAAGTTACCGATTGAAAAAGTAAGAAGAAATATCCTCAAAAGTTTCATGGTTGAACTATTTTGTTGCTTAGTTTATTTTCGAAAAAAGCTTCCAATTTTTCGAAAGGAATCAAATCCACCTGATCATATAAATCCACGTGGACAACATTAGGTATTAATACCAATTCCTTGGGCTCCGCTGCAGCATTAAACGCATCTTCACTAAAATAGCGGGAATGCGCATTCTCACCAGCAATGATCAATAAAGGTCTTGGTGAAATTTCCTTTATATACGTCAATATCGGCATATTCATAAAAGACAGCGGGGTAGTAGCGGTCCATGAACCATTTGAGTTTATGGAGCGGGAATGAAACCCTCTTTTGGTCTTATAGTAGTTGAAATAATCTTTAACGAACTTTGGCTCGTTCCCGGTCAGCCTCTCGGGAAGGTTATTTGACGATGGTGTATACTCCCCATTCTCAGCATCCTTCCAGCGTTGTTCCCCAAGTCCCTCCAATAAATCTGTTCTTTGCTGTAAGGTCACAACATCATCGTACCCTTTGGACATCACACGGGTCATATCATACATACTGGTAACTGCTACGGCTTTCACACGCTTATCAATTGCTGTAGCGTTCAGGGCAAAACCACCAAAACCACATATTCCTATGATACCAATTTTGTTCCGGTCCACTTTTCCATGGATGCCAAGAAAGTCGATTGCCGCACTAAAATCTTCAGTGTTGATATCGGGCGATGCTACGTGACGTGGTTCCCCGCCACTTTCACCAGTATAAGAAGGGTCGAATGCCAATGCTATAAAGCCACGCTCTGCCATTTGGTTAGCATACAATCCTGATGACTGCTCCTTTACCGCGCCAAAAGGTCCGCTGATGGCAAGGGCGGGTAAAGCTGCGTTACCTGCATTTTTTGGGATGTACAAATCTCCTGTAAGTTTAATTCCATAGCGATTTTTGAATGTCACTTTTTCACGCGTAACTTTATCACTTAACTTAAAAGTGTATTCATCTTTATTTCTCATTTCTAAATCATTTTGTTCATTCTGACTTAATGCCTGTCCACAAATGAACAGGGTGGCCATAATTATTCTTATATTTTTCATTTCCTTTTATTTTTTTATATACTGTTCATCTGTCACTGCTTCCTGCCAATCCACAATTCCTTTTTCGGTGTTGGGAACAATATACAATTGCTGTAATCCCACATCGGGACTTGCCCCGTGCCAATGACGGACATTTGGCGGGCATTTAACAACGGTTCCTTTTTTAATGGTTTCGATGGGTTGACCTTCAATTTGATGGTAGCCAACCCCATCAGTGATAATCAATATCTGACCTGCCGGATGCGAATGCCAATTGCTTCTCGCACCTGGTTCAAAAAATACATTACCTACGGCAGTAGTGTACGTAGAATCTACATCTACCAAACTTATGTTGAAGGCGTTTCCTGTAAAGTTTTCAGCTGGGCCTTTTTGTCCTTTTGGAAAGATGGCGTTCAATTCATTTTTATCGGTTTTCATTGTTTCTTGTCTTGTTTCTGTATTTGTATTGCAGGATTGAGCCAAGCAGGATAAGCCTGCAATCATTATTATTGCTATTATTCTCATCTTAATCCTTATTTTGTTATTCCAATTTAAAAGTGACTTTTACATTTCCTTCTCCCAATGTCTTTGCTAACCCTGCCGGGTTTTCTATTTTTCCAATTTTGGTGTAGCTGTACGAGGTTGGGAATGTTTTGTAAAAAAGCACCAATGTCTTTGAGCCATACAACATCAAATCGCCATTTTCGATGGTTGTGGGATTTGAAGCATTTGTAGGAAGACTTTTTGGTAGGTCATAATATTTTTCGTTTTGATTCAATTCAACCATATTGATTGAAAGAGGTAATAACTCTTTAAATGCCTCAACAGTTGGATTATTATACAAGGTAGCCTTGTAGCTTTGAGAGCCAATTTCGATAGTAATCACATTTGTAAAAGTTGACATAGCTGAATCTTTAACAGGTAAATTATTGCCGTTTGTTAAGGGGTAATTGCCGGCGTATATGCAAATTACAAGAATAAGTAGCCTCATCTCTTCGTGTTTATATATTTTAAAATATCCTTATTTTCAAGTATTTGATTGTCGGCACCATTTATGCCCACATTCAGAATTGCCGAAGCAAGCTCTGTAGATTTGATGCTGTATTTTTTGCCAAATAATTTTAGAACAGGGTAAAATATTCTCAATAATTTATAACCAATGTTCGGCTCTTTCCGTGGTACAACAGGATAGATGTAGGCGGGCCTGAAACTGTAAAAAGCCAAATCCATTTTCGAAATTTTATTTTCTGCCATTCCTTTATATTTGGCAAATGCGGTTTTGCTCTTTTCAGTTCTGTCTGCACCTGCTCCGCTTAACAGGCACAAGGTGGCTTTCGGACTTTGTTTTTGTACTTCGTGGGCGAATGCTACCGCATAATCCACCGTAATTTTTTTAAACATTTCATCTTTAACTGCGCCGGTGTAAACGCCAATACAAAAAATACCTATATCTACATTTTTAAATTTTTCTCTAAAAGGGGAAAAGTTTTCAAAGTCCTCTATGCGAAACTCGTTGATTTTCTGGTGTTTCATTTCAGTTGGTTTGCGAGAAAAGCTTATGACTTCAGTTATTTTATCTGATGCGAGTGCTTTCTGCAATACCAAATTGCCCACCATTCCAGTAGCGCCTGTAATTATTATTTTCATTTATTAACTATCCAATTTTTTTATAACCTTTGCAGGAATACCGCCAACAACCGAATTATCAGGGACATCTTTTGAAACGATTGCACCCGCTGCCACTACAGAATTTTCTCCAATGGTCACGCCTTGTAAAATGGTTGCATTGGCACCGATCCAGACATTCTTTTTAATTTGGATTTTGCCTGTTGTCAGCGTTTGTCTCCCTTTGGCTGAAATAGGATGGCCTTCGGAAAGCAAGCTTACTTTTGGTGCAAGCATTACGTTGTCTTCTATTGTGATACCTCCCAAATCCAAAAAAGTGCAATCAAAATTGATGAACACGTTTTTGCCGATTTTGGTGTTCTTTCCGTAATTGATTTGAAACGGTGGAAAAAGGGTTATTGTAACGTCTATTTCAGAAGCGGTAATTTTGGCCAGCAGTTTTCTGATTTGTTCATGGTCCGCTTCATTGTTCAGGTCTATGAGTAAATTTCGTGTCCGATTACAGGCATCCCCGATTTTATGATAATCCGGATCGTCGAATGAAACTTCCTTTCCATCCAATAGCCTTTGAAAAATCGTGTTTGTCTCCATGTTGTCGAATCTTTTTGTAATACAAAATTAAAAAAGCTTTTCATTACATTTGTTACACTAATTACGTATATAATTTCAAATATTACTTATTTAGCTGAAACCTATAACAATGTCACCGAAGGAGGAAGAACTGCCACGTATTATTTTGTTTGAAATGACGAATGGAATGGCCTTTCCGCATGGCTTTAATGAAAACTATCACGCACATTTGTTTTGTCATCGAGGCAAGCTTACTTTTTTGTTCAACGATACGAAGCTCACCTGTAAAACCGGGGAATTTGTGTTTTGGTTTGCAAACAGTAAGTTGGCCGACCTTGTATTTTCAAAGAGCTTTAAAGCAACGGTCCTGCTGGTGGAAAATGAATTCCTGAACGATAATTTACCGGATCAAAGATGGGGAATCGATGCGACGTTGCATTCCCGCCAATATCCTGTAAAACAACTTAATGAAAAAAGTGACAAACAAAGGGTGCTATCGAATTTTCGGTTGTTACACGATAAATTTAAGGATAGGGAACATCGTTTTTACGAGGACGCATTAAGACTACAAATGCGGTTGTTTGTCCTTGAAATGTGGCATACGTTCGCCAGGGAATACGAACGGAGAAAACGTAGTTTGCAAACCGGAACGTTGTATGAGCGATTTGTGCAGTTGGTCCGGGAACATAGTATGAAGAAGCGCGAAGTCTGGTTTTACGCCGATCACCTCAATATTACCGCCAAATATTTAAATTATGTCAGTAAGAAAAATTCAGGAATTACCGCTTCGGCATGGATTCAACGTTACGCTAGGGAACGCATAGTACTGTTCTTACAGAATGAAAATCTAAACATTTCAGAAATTGCGGATGAAATGGAATTTTCAAGTCGGTCATTTTTCACACGCTATGTGAAGAAAGTATTGGGGGTTACTCCCAGTGAGTATCGAAATCGGATGGGATAGAACAGCAATGTTTGAGATTACACCCATCGTTTTAGTGTGTGGGACTCTCAGTGTGCAACAGGTAAAAATTGTGGATGATCAAACACAACTTATACTTCAGATCGGCACCAATTTTTGAAGCACCCCATAGAGCTGGCTTTTTTAAACTGGATTCCGTTAAAAAGGCCGTTTTTTGAGACAACTTCGCAAGGCCAAGAAACTTTTTAATCGAGTGTCCCATTCGTGGTCTCTTTTAGTAGTTTCGTTAACTCACCTTTTACGGGACAGTTTCTTCTTTTCCAAAAAGTTGTCTGGGAAAAAATCAATCTATTTATTTATAAATCCTTAACTATATGGTAATTTGAAATATAAATCTCTTACCATCATATTCAGCGTAATAATAAAACTCTACCCATTGCCTTCCATTCCATTTCCATCAATGCGCATCGTTTAAAAACTCTTGAACCCCATATATTTTTGAAAATAAAAATATATGGAGTTCGCTTTGCCCGACTTGAAAATATCCGTCAAAAATTTGATGGGGAGGTATACCAAAACAGTATAAAACAGTATGAATTTTACCTAGGGCATTGAATATCAATTTATTAACTATTTTAAACCGTTTATTTGCATGAAAAGACATGAAGATATACGCTATTATTACGTGAGTCCAAAACGTTTTTAAATCATATCCAAAATACGAAATAAAGGGATGTACAAGATAGCTTGACTCCTGACATTCTAGAACAATGATATACCTCAAATTCAAAATTTTTAAATCTTTCTTTATTTTTTCTAGAGATATATTTAATATGTTTTGAATGTTTTATATAATAGGTAACAAGTCCATTTTTGGGACAGTGGCGTTTCATAAGTGTACCAGCATGTTCCATTATTGTACTAGTGTAGTCCCAAAATTGTACTACTAGGCCAATCTGTCAAAACGGTTGTTTTTATACCAAATTTGATTTGTTCAAAATAGAATGGATATTCTGGTGATGTTGACCCCCCGTTCTGGCCATACTGACC
>TARA_R110002153_G_scaffold113629_1_pt1 | contig 11593 bp, 25 predicted proteins | sample TARA_R110002153 | Tara Oceans TARA_R110002153 (sample SAMEA4398193) | marine metagenome | biome: Polar Biome; feature: [SRF] surface water layer (ENVO:00010504); material: water (ENVO:00002006), including particulate matter (ENVO:01000060) such as... | depth 5 m
TTAGATTATTACCCTACCTTAGAACGAACTATAAATTTAGAACGCTTAATTAAAGATAACAAAGATAATATCTATGCGGAGAAAGTTAATATAGATTGTTTTTATGAGTATCGAGAAATAGAAGATCGAGAACTCTTGGCTAAGAACTTCTCAACCAAGAGCCACGAATTGACGATTAATTAGGGTTATGTATTCTATCGCTATCTATTAAATATTCTTTAAATACATTACCATCTTTATATTTCATATTGGGTTGTTGTGTAATGTCGCCATTATACCAAACATAACCCCATACAGATTTATTAGAACTATTATGTTTGTGTTCTTCTAAAATCACAACATAATTATCTTTTACTCTATAAGTATTTTTGTACATACCTAAACCATAATCATTTTCCTTGTGATATTGATTTAAGTTTTTTACTAATACTTTTACTCTTTCGATTACTTTATCCATTTTATAACTCCCCAAAATCTTCTTTAAACATTTTAATATATAACACCGCTAGGACTACAATAAGTAATCCTAGAAATGGTAGTAAGAAATAATATAATAGTGCTTCCATTATTACCTCCAAGTAATTTTGGCACTTAATTGTACCTCTAACCCCCCTTGTTAGTGGGGGGTACAAGGTCTAATTAGATATGCATAGTGTGTTTAACATCATCTTTTTCTACTAAACATTTTCCATGTTGATCAGATACGATAAATAATTGTCTTATTGGATTACCGTGAACATCTAGCATTTCTTTTTTTTCCTTAACTTGACCAAAGTATTTTTTATCACCCCAAGTCCAAACAATGTATTGACCAACTTTAATATCCCAATTATTTTTATATAGACCTTGTGTAACTTCTGTACACCATTTGTTATAATCCCAAGTGATTAAACAAGATTCAGGTGTTGATTCTACTATTACGATTGTTTCTTTATTTGTATTGTTTTTTATTTTATTCATTTATTACCTCCAAGTAATTTGATTTGATTTGATATTAATTATAGTCATATTTTCAACTTTGAAAATGAAAATCGTAAAAAAAATTAAATTATTTTTGATTAATGGTGCAAGAGTTTCTGTTTTGTTCTCATTTAACAGAAATAGCGTTTAAACGCATTTTAAGGGGTGTTTTAGCCTATGCAGGATCTATTTGACAGTTGGGATACATTTCAACTATTTTTCTTATATTTGCGTCTTTAAGAAGTAAATTATTAATTTCTTCCTTTGTATATGTACTGCTAGTCACAGATTGATGGGCTTTTAGCTTATCATTTAGCATATCATTAAATTCTATTAGATCATCAAGTGGTATTAAATACACCTTAAAAGGTTGACCACCTTTAGTTTTATATTCTTTAGTGCTGAACTTCTCGGCAAATCTTTTTGTTACTAATAATTCACCTTGCCATATTGGATTGCCGCTTTTATTTCTATATCTACAACTTACTCGTAAACTGTTATCTCGTAGCCTGTAAGTTGCTATGCCTACATACCTTTCACCACCATTCCAAATAGGTCTATCAAGTATTAATTTTTTAGATACCATTTTTTAGTTCCTCCCTTTTTGTTGCTATTTCTGATCGAGTAATTTCACATTCTAACATATGAGCTTCTTTACGACCCCAATTATTCGCATACTCTTTATCGGCTGTATTAATTTTTTCATCTAAATCTTGTAAACGATAATCAGCCTTTGCTAAATGTTCAGCCATTTTATCTGACGAGCATTTTTTTCTATACTCTACAAATAATAGGCTCTTTAATCTTTCTCGTTGTCTTAATAAAGATTCAACACCTGTCTTTGATAGCCTTGCGTTAATACAAATATCATAAGACTTACTTTTTAAAATTGTTAATTCGTCCATATAAATCTCCTAGTTGCGAGTGGCAAGTGTGGGGGGAGCTTGGAGGTTCTGTAAACACCAACCACTCTATTAATGTAAAAATGAGATTACATTAAATATGTTAATAACCTTGTTGCGATAAAGTTATATTTATATGAGTTGTTATCTTAGTTTTTTCTTCTAAGGGTAACGACACTAGGTTAGGGTGAGCATTAACTACTTTAAATACATCACCATAATTATCAGTTAATTCTTGTATCTTAGATAATTTTTTAGAATTAATATTATTATTAACTGCTTTAGGTTTCAGATTAGTAACATTAGATTTATCATTTTGTTCTAAATCTTTTATTGCTTCTTTTTCAAGCTGCTCTGTATCAAAGCCATCATCTAGATCATCTTCAATATCTTCAAGTACTATACCCTCGTTATGTAAAACTTCAACACTAGCTTGATCTATATTTAAATAACCATTTTTTTCGTACCAACTAAACTTAATTTTAGATCCCTCAGTAAGCCATTTAGGTTGTGGTTTTTGATTAAGCCACCAAGTAGTAGTTATATTTGAAAACTTAGGATTCCATTTAGTTAAGTTTTTTATTTCGGCACTAGCTTCATCAGGTTTAAGGGCAAAGCCTATACCTTTTTCGTTAGCGTCAAAGACTTTAGTAATTTCACAATTAATTGTCTGCATTTTGTTCTCCTTTCAAGAGAGTTATTATTCGTTGTTGAAAATCCCCACTATCTTTATAGTAGAAAGTATTAGTGTCAGGAAAAGGAAACATATCTAACCAATCTTGTTTGGAATGGCACATACTATCTATGCGTTCAATCCACCTTTGATTTTTTAACATTATTTCCCAATCTTCTTCTAATCTTGATTGTGGTATTTCTATATAGTTATACTTCTTATTTGAAGCATATAAAAGCGAAAAACGCCTTTTCTTACCACTTAATCCCCAATAATAGGCTTGTTGCCTAATATGATTTGTTGCTACAGTATCTATTCCACTAGGCACTCTTGCTGTGCTTTTTAAATCTACTGTTAAAATAGGTTCTTTGTCTGAATTAGTATAAGTAAAATCACCATAACCTATTGAATGAAACTTGTATCCCTCTATATGTTTTGTAAATACTTCTTGATATATTTGTGGTCTTTTTAATTGCAGTTCTTCTAAACAAACAGCAAATTGTTTACCACATTCTAAAGCAAATAATTTAGCTTCATTTGTTTGCCCTTTATATTCTTCCCATTTTTTATCTGTATATTTTAACAAGGTTGCTTCATCAGGATCTCTAGCTAAAATAAACCTTGCAATGTGTTCACTAACATTACCTCGTATCATATTATCATTTGCTAATTGTCTTATGTTGAAAATTCTTTTAGCTATTTCTATTTGTGAATTATCTACAAAGCCATTAATACTACCTGCCGAATGGCGATAGTTTACATCAGTAAGTATAGACATAATATTCCTCCAATTATTATTAATATTATTACTTTTTTTCCCCAAGGAGTAAAGTAGTTATTCATCTAATTCACCTAATTCAATAAATAAATCTTGGCAATCTATACAAACCATATCCTCGTTAATTTGGTCAGTCTTGCAAGGCTCATCACATTTTTCACAGTAAAATACTTTTCTATCTCTAGTCATAATTATTTCCAAGTAAGGATACTAAACCCTCTTCCTTTCATACAGTTTTCTATTATTTCTTTTTTCTTATCTTTTAACTTAGGCATTAACCATAATGTTCTAGGTCTTAGCACCCAATTATAACCTTTCTTAGTAGCCTCAAATAAATCATTGGTATTATCATCAGCTATGGCTAAACAAGTATATAAATCGTCGTGTTGCCTTTCTGCATCGTGAGCTATGTTGCCACTACCACCTCTACTATCAATAACAGGTGTCGTAGCACAGGCTGTAAGACTAAGCATTGAAACGATTAGGATTAACTTTTTCATAAAAACCTCCATTAATTTCTTTGTTTATTCTTTCATCTAACATTTCTTTGAACAACTTTTTCTTAGTTTTCCCTGTATATTCACTTAATAAATCCATTTGTTTTCTGACTATTTTATGTTCTATAAGATCTAAGTTAATTGAAAAATACTTCCAACCATTTTCTTGAGGTGTTGCTTTTTTTCTATTTTTTTTCATTAATTTTATTCCTTTCATAATCTATAAATTCTTTCGGATTGTCAGCATAAGAAATTGACTGAAATATAGGATTGCAATTACAATCGCCTTTACCATTAAAAAATAAACACCAATCATCGTGCATCATTTGTACTGAATGTAGCCCTGCTTTTTTACCATTCATATAACCTTTAATTTTTCTTATAACTGAATTATTTTTGCGTCTAGTTTTTCTATTCATTGCTATAAACTCCTTATAAATTTGGTTATATATTGTAAAAATTTTAAATATTCTTTTACTGTTCTTTGGTCTTTATCTTGGTCGATCTCATACATAGGATCATAATAAACTTTACTTCTCATAATCAGCCTCCGTTAATCTAGGAAATATAACTTCATCAAATACTAATCTAGCTTCTTGTTCAGTATAAGGTTTAATTGGTAGTCGTTTTTTCTCATCTGTATTCCAACGCCACCATCTTGAAAAGTTTGATTCTTTATCTTCACTAGTTCTATATTTCCATTGCGGTTCTAACTGTATTGTCATTACGCTACCTCCTTTAATTTTTCGTATTGTTTTTTTTCTATAAAATTCACTGCTTGATTAGCTTTAGCACAAGCGTGAAATATAATTTGAGGATTATCATCAATTCTTTTAATCCAAGCGTTAAGGTATTTAGCACTAGAGGGTTTAATGCCACTACTAATACCTAAAGTACAACATTGTATTGCTGATCCTATTTCTGCAATTAATTCTTCAAACGCATAAGTATGAGTATAATCATCTTTCTTACCTACTGTTTGCGTAATAGCATCACGATTACATCTTTTACTATGACCTGTCCAATGTGTTAATTCGTGTAACAAGACAGCATAATAATTTTCAGTAGCAGTTGTATTTTCTGTACTAAAAAATTTATCTTTATTAGCCATATTAATTTTATCAAATAATGGGTGGTAATAACAAGCCTCAGGCTGTCCACTAAATATTTCTTCGTGTGTAATATATGCACCTGTATTTTTTACATATTCATCAACTGCTAATAATGTTTCAGCCTCATTAGGTAATACAACTTTTTTTTCATCTAAATCAGTTTGATCTAAATTAAATACTTTGTAAAATTTTGGTGCTATACCTGCATCAGAAACTTCATTACCTTTGCTGTTAACTTTTTTATTATCGTATGCAAACCAACCTTGAACATAAGTTCCTACAGAACCTTTTTTAACACAACCGCCTAATTTTTTTATTTGATTGAAAGTAGCCCAAGTATTAGATTGATAATTGTGTTGGTCTTTTTCATACCATAAAGAAAAAATATTAATGCTACTATAATTAGTACCTCTGATATTTTTTGGCATACCTAATTTTATCCAAGACTGCATAAAATCAGTTCCGTTTTCTTTCATAGCAGAAGTAATCATTTTAGCTATGTTCTTTTTTATTTCGTTATTTCTAGTATTCATTTTAATCCTCCAAGATTTGTTAATAACCAATTTAACCTTATTTGTATCATTTTGAAAAGTTTTTTATTGACTTATTTTTTGTCTGTTTTAGAGTAGTTACAGGGCATAGTTTCTTTTCCTCCAAGTTAAGTCCTTTCGGCTATGCCCGTTTTTTTATGATTAGATCAGTTAAACATTTGAACTTTGTAAGGTCATTAGATTGTTACATTAGCGATCAAACACCAAGTCAAGCCTGTCATATAAGAATATTAACTGATGGTGGTACAGGTATAAAGCCTAGCGATTATTTTGTTTTACCATTTACTTATCAATATCATAAAATGCAATCAGACATTGGCGAGTTAAGATTTTATCAAAAATTTAATATCAACCCTTTTATATTAGCGAAAAATATTATAATGCTTTCAAATTGTTTAAAAGTAAACAATAATGAGGTTAAACAAATCTTACTAGAAAGGGCAAAGATTTATGGAAATTTATACTTGGAAAACCACTTATCCTGATGGTGAAATTGAATATGTTGATTGTACTGTTCGGGATTTTTTTAAAAGTATTTCTCGTTTGCAAAAATTATGGGGTCAAAATTTAGATTTCGAAATTATTGAAAGGGTGGTTTAAAATTATGCGTGGTTATATTAAAATTGGGCGTGGGCTGTTATCACACCCAGCTTTACAGAAAAAAAATAAATCATTATGTGAAATAGGTGCTTTCGTTTGGTTATTATTGGAAGCAAGTTTCTTACCGAGAAAATATAGAATACAAAATACTGAAATAGATTTAAGGCGTGGTCAATTATGTTGTTCTGTTAGTTATATGGCTCAAGCGTGGAATTGGGATAAATCTAAAGTTCAAAGATATTTAACAAGATTAAAACAGTTTGACACTATAACAAGCGATACACCAAACGATACATCAGCCGATATACCAAACATCATTACAATCTGCCACTATGACGACTATCAAGATATGCCAAACGATACACCAAACGATAACAAACAAAATAAACTACAAAAGAATGATAAAATATATAATGATGAATTTAATGAATTATGGGTTCAATTAAGGGCAAAAAAAGGTTCAAAGAAAAAAGCTAGGGATAAATATTTAAAGATAAGAAATAAAGTAAAGAGGGGAGAACTTATTGAAAAATATAATAAACTTTGTGATGAAACTAAAGACTTCACATATATTCCTCATTTTATTACTTGGTTAAATGGTGAAAGATATCTTGATGAAGATAAAAAGGAAACGATAAAAAAAATTAGTATAGACCAACACTTTAGAGAAACACATAGATGGATTGTTCCTAAAGGTTATCTTTATGTTGCAAGTACTTGGGATGAAATAGAATATACTGACGGAAAAGATAGGGTTACATTCAATATTAAAAGTGGTGAAAAAATATTATAGAAAGTTTTAAACGAATACTGTACACTTTGTGTATGGAAGATTTAAAAAAAGAAGATCGCAGAAATATAAGACCTAAGTTTATCGGCACTAAAGAAGAAAAAGCCAAAGGACAAGGCAAAGTAGTGATGATTAATATGTCTGAATCTTCTTTAGATATATTGCGGTCAAAAAAAGCTATTAATATTCAGCAATATTATACCGCTTTAAGAGTACGCAGACTATGGGAACAAAGCCGCATAGGAAACTATACATCAAATTTTAATAAAGTTGGTGATATAAGCGGTTGGAACGATATGGCACCTGATAGAATAGACGCAATGTATAGACTATCAAAGTTAAACAAATATATAGGTGAGTTAGCTTCTAATTTTTTATATAGAATTTGTGTTCAAGATTACACTATTAAGGAAACTTCTGCTATGTATCAAGTCGATAGAGTTTATCTTGGCAAGAGGTTTAGAGAAGCAATCGATGAGGCTCAAGTTTTTTTCGATAAAAATACAATTTAATTGTTGACTTATGAAAACAGACTATGGTATAACTTTATACAATACCATTCGTGTATTCAAACCACTCACAGATAAGGATATATTATGCCAAAAGGTAAGGGAACTTATGGGTCTAAAGTAGGTAGACCAATGAAAAAAAAGAAAAAGAAAAAAAATAAATAATGCCTAAAAAGGTTGAATTGCCTGAATTTATAAGACTGTCGCATTATCGCATCACATTAGAACAAATATCAAGCCAAATATCAGAAGAATGTGCAGAACAACAAGGCTCGTTCCATTCTCGCAGTATGCGGATATACTTAGACAGGGGAATAATAGAAGAGGGCGGATCAATAGCAGTAGACCTTGTAAAACACGAGTTATTTCACGCCATTTTTTATGTTAGACAATTAGGCTCTGATGGAAACAAAAACGAAGAAGATATTGTAAATGGTATGGCAACACACTATACTGAGATTGAAAAAAATAATCCTGATTATGTTATATGGAAATTACAGAACTTAAATTAGAAAATATTCAACCTTACGAAAACAACCCTAGAAAAAAAAACGATTTACAAAAAGTTGTTAAAAGTATTAAGGATTTTGGATTTCAACAACCGCTTGTATTAGATAAAAAAAATGTCATTATCGTAGGTCACAGCAGATATGAAGCCGCTAAACAATTAAATTTAAATACAGTACCTTGTGTTGTAGCTAACATATCTGACGAACAGGCTAAAGCATATAGAATAGTAGATAATAAAACAAATCAAGATTCAGTTTGGGATATGGATTTATTGAATAATGAATTTAATTCGTTAATGGATTTAAATTACGATATTGCTGATTTAGGTTTTGATATCAAAGAAGCTGAAAAACTAACAATTTTTGAGCCTACATTCGAAAAACCTAACAACATAATAGGTAATACAGAAATAGAATCTGATAATTTTAATACATCTAATGTAAAAATGGTACAATTATTTCTGAATACAGATACTGAACCTGAATTTAAAAAAATGATTAACGAACTTAGAAAAGTTTATAATACAGACAATTTAACTGACACAGTATTAGAAGTAGTTAAAACGCAATACAAAAATTTATGAAAGAAATTATAGCTAAAGAATATTTATCAAACGAAGAAATAAAAAGTTTAGAAGGTACTTTTTTAGATAAGACGCACTATGATACTATAATTAGTGAAGATACAATAGTTAGGAAAGAAAATGGTGAGCCTTTAATTGTATTTAAAAAAAATTGTATACCAAGTAATGTTGCAGAACAGGCTTATTATTCGTTAAGAAAAGCAGTTTCACAAACTAACAATAGAGCTATTGCCGCAGGTCCTCTTAACGCTAAAGTAGGCGATGTGATTGATGGTAATGTAGTTGGCAAATTATTAGGTGGTAATCGTTATGCACCAATAAAAAAAGATGGTACATTATCTAATTCAGTAATGGGTAAGACAGTAGATTCAGGCATAATAGGTTATGCCGATAGATACGCAAGGATACCTTATTGCCGAACAACAGCTTTTACTGAAAAAAATTTAGAAGGTTACAAACAAGTTCTACCTTATATACAAAGCATATCAGATTTATTTAAAGAAAATTTACCTGAAAGATGGGCTAATCAAAAGAAAATGTGGGATCAAACAAGTAATGATTTTAAAATATCTGACACAGTTTTCACAACAGTTACAGTAAATAAAAATTTTAGAACAGCCGCACATTACGATAAAGGCGATTTGTCTGAGGGTTTTGGTAATTTAGCTGTATTAAAAACAGGGGAATATGAGGGCGGTTATACTATATTGCCTAAATATCGAATAGGCGTAGATGTACGAAATTGCGATATAGCGTTATTTGATGTTCACGAACTTCACGGAAATACAGAAACTATTTCTAAAAAACCTTATGAAAGAATATCCATAATTTGTTATTATAGAAAAAAAATGATAGATTGTGGTAGTCTTGAACAAGAATTAGAAAGAGTAAAAAATGTTAGATAATTTTTATTACAGAAAAGATACTACTGACGAAATAGTACTAAAAGAAATAATCGAAAAACAAGCATATCGAAAAAGAAAAATAGATTTTAAAATAGAGCCTGATGATGTTTGGTTAGACGGAGGTTCACATATAGGTTTTTTTTGCTTGTATGCCGCACAAAACAAAGCTAAAAAAGTTTACGCTTACGAGCCTGAACAAGAGAATTACAAAATTTTATCTGAAAACGCTGATAAGATTAAACAACAATACGGTACGGAAATAGTATTAAACAACAAAGCTATCAATCAAACAGGTGGCGAACACGAATTTACTATCGCACCTAACACTTGGCGGCATTCAATGCTGACACACTATAAGAAAAAATTACCAACTACTACAATTCAATGTGAAGCTATAGATACTATATTAGCAAACAACACAGATATTAATTGTATTAAATTAGATATAGAGGGTTCTGAATTAGAAATATTAAAATTAGACCACGATTTCAATAACATAAACAAGTTAGTGTTTGAATACTCATTCACTAAAGATAGAAATATGGCACATTTTTTTGAGTGTGTAGATAAACTATCTAAATATTTTAATGTTGATGTGCAAAAAAGTTTCCACAATCAATCTCATCAAGGTATGAAAGGCTATTGGGGAGGCTTTGTAGACAACATTATATTCTGTAAAAAAAAATAAATTAACGCTTTAGCGGAACTGATACAAACAGTTTAAAAAAGAGGAAAATATGGCAAGACCTAAAAAATATAAAATAGACACTAAAGAAGTGCAAACATTAGCAAGATTTGGCTGTACCAATAAGGAAATCAGCGAATTTTTTGGTTGTAGTGCAGACTTAATTGAAAAGAGTTATTCGGAATTTCTGACAAAAGGGAGAGCCGAGAGTAAATTAAGGCTCAGACAGATGCAATGGAAGTCAGCAGAGAGCGGAAATGTTACTATGCAAATCTTCTTAGGTAAGAATATGTTAGGTCAGTCAGATAATCCTAATGAGAATATTTACAGTCAACCATTACCATTTATTGATTAATGCAGTATATATTAGTCTTATTTTTAAATGCAGGTACGATAGCTTATCAAGTTCCAAACGGATTGACTTGCAATGACTTATATGAAAGATTGGAAGCTAAACAAATAATACAATATGTAAACACTTATGACGATAGCGGAACAATGACTGGAAAAGTTACTAAACATAATGATTATTATTTACACGCTTGGGGTTGCCAAGTAAACACTATTTGAATGACAATATGACAGATAATACAGATATAAATAAATTTCTTAGTCAAAGCATCAATACTTTAAAAGATACAGAAGAAAAAGAATACATATTCAATAGTAATTACGCAGGTAGAAAAATTAATATAAGAATAAAAATAGATGCCCTTAACCAAACCTCAGAAGAAAGTAGTCAAATCAAAAGCTAGGTTTAAAGTATTAATAACTGGCAGAAGATTTGGTAAAACACACTTAGCTATTAGACAGCTTATCAAACACGCAAGTGCACCTGATAAGAGAGTTTGGTTTGTATGTCCTAGTTATAGACAAGCTAAACAAGTATGTTGGACTGCATTGAAAGACAGATTATCAGAATTGAATTGGATTAAAAAAACTAATGAAAGCGATTTATCTATTAACTTAATTAATGGATCGATTATTGCCTTAAGAGGTGCTGATAGGTCTTATGATTCCTTAAGAGGTGTCGGACTAGATTATTTAGTAATGGACGAGTTCGCTGATATTGCTAGTGAGGCTTGGTATGAAGTATTAAGAGCAACCTTATCAGACCGCAAAGGCGGTGCTATGTTTACAGGTACGCCAAGAGGTTATGGTAATTGGGCTTATGATTTATATTGTAAAGGCGGAGTTGATAAAGATTGGGAAAGTTTTCAGTTTACTACATTAGATGGTGGACAAGTTGATGATGAAGAAGTTAATTCTGCTAAATCAGACTTAGATGAAAGAACATTTAGACAAGAATATTTAGCAACCTTTGAAACTTACGCAGGTTCTATTTATTATAACTTTGAAAGAGAAGATAATGTTAAGGTGTTAAAAGATAATAACACAACATTGCATATCGGTATGGATTTTAACATTGATCCAATGAGTGCCGCAGTATTTCAAATAGAAAATAATGTTATAAATTTTATTGATGAGATTATAATATACTCATCTAACACAGAAGAATTAGTTAAGGAAATAGAATC
>TARA_R110002153_G_scaffold53487_3_pt1 | contig 11584 bp, 12 predicted proteins | sample TARA_R110002153 | Tara Oceans TARA_R110002153 (sample SAMEA4398193) | marine metagenome | biome: Polar Biome; feature: [SRF] surface water layer (ENVO:00010504); material: water (ENVO:00002006), including particulate matter (ENVO:01000060) such as... | depth 5 m
CTTGGTTGGTCGATACAGCCCAACAAATTTTCCCCGTTATCGCTTTTGTTATGGTGTTGCGTTCTTTTTTGTATGAACCTTTTCAAATTCCATCTGGTTCAATGATGCCCACCTTATTAGTGGGAGATTTTATTCTTGTTGAGAAGTTTACATACGGTCTAAAAGATCCTGTAATGCGTAAAAAGTTTGTTGATATCGGTGAACCTGAGCGCGGTGATGTTGTGGTGTTTAAGTTTCCACCAAATCCACAACTAGACTACATAAAACGTGTAGTGGGGTTACCGGGTGATACTGTTATTTATCGAAACAAACAACTGCAAATTAAACCTGCTTGTGACACCCCCGAAAATTGCGCTGCATTTCAAACTATAGATTTAAAGTTTGAGAGTAGGGGAGAGGCTTATCAGCAATTTGCACCTTTAGAAAAATATACCGAACAATTAGGCGATGTTAGTCATCAAATATATCGTACTCAAGGCAGAGCAAGCTCCAGTCGTTATTATTCACAACCCGGAACGAAAGCGGATGAGTGGATTGTTCCCGAAGGACATTATTTTGTGTTCGGTGACAATCGTGATAATAGTGAAGACGGCAGGTATTGGGGTTTTGTGCCTGAAGAAAATTTAGTGGGTAAAGCGGTAGCGATTTGGATAAGTTTTGAATTTGATCGTGTGCCTAGTAGCTGGGTACCAGGATGGATCCCAACTGGTGTTAGGTTTGAACGTGTGGGTAGCATAATATAAATGCCTCTTGTTAACCCATATCTACCTTTGTATAAGCGCTTGGGTTACACCTTTGCCGATGAAGCTAATATAGTCAAAGCTTTAACTCACAGAAGTGCTGGAAAACAACACAATGAACGTTTGGAATTTTTAGGTGATGCTATATTGGGAATGGTAATAGCTAAAGGCTTATACCAGCGTTTTCCTAAACAACCTGAAGGTAAGTTAACTCGAATGCGCTCGAGTTTAGTCAAAGGGGATACTTTGGCTGAAGTAGCGAGAGAATTTGAGTTGGGTGAATTGTTATTACTTGGTCCCGGTGAGCTGAAAAGTGGAGGTTTTCGCCGAGATTCGATATTAGCCGATGCGGTAGAAGCCATTATCGGGGCTATTTATTTAGAAGCCGGTATGGATAAATGTGAGTCCTTAATCCTGGAATGGTTTGGCCCAAGGCTTAAAGCCCTCGACCCTGAAGCCGTTTCCAAAGACGACAAAACCCGTTTACAAGAATATCTACAGTCAAACAAACATCCTTTACCTCTATATGAAGTTACTGAAATTAAAGGTAAATCACATGATCAGACTTTTTATGTTGAGTGTAATGTAGAAGGTTTAAAAAAAGCTGTGATAGGTAAAGGCAATAGCCGACGTAGAGCAGAACAGAAAGCCGCAAAGCAAGCATTTGAGAAATTAATTAATGATAGATAAAAGTTCTGGTAAAGAGCATGATGAAAAGTCGATTGCCGACACTCACTGTGGAATGATCGCCATTGTTGGACGCCCAAATGTGGGTAAGTCGACTTTGCTGAATAAACTGCTTGGTCAAAAAGTCAGTATCACTTCACGCAAACCGCAAACCACTCGTCACAGAATAATGGGTATCGACACAGTAGAAAATCGTCAGGCGGTTTATGTGGATACTCCCGGATTACATATTGAAGAAAAACGCGCCATAAACCGTTTTATGAACCGTGCAGCTTCTAGCTCAATTGGAGATGTGGGTTTAGTACTATTTTTAGTCGAAGGCACCAAATGGACTGATGATGATCAAATGGTATTGACCAAAATTCAACAGTCTGGCTCGCCATGTTGGTTGATTGTAAATAAATCAGACAATGTAAAAGACAAAGAAACGATGCTTCCTCATCTTAAATGGTTGGGTGAGCAACATAACTTTCAACAAATTATGCCTATCTCAGCTAAAACAGGTAAAAATGTTGAAGAATTACGTGCCTTAGTATTGGCTACTTTGCCCGAAAGTGAATTTTATTTTCCTGAAGATTATATTACAGATCGTTCAAGCCGGTTTATGGCATCTGAGATTGTTCGTGAAAAGCTAATGCGTTTTACTGGTGACGAATTACCTTATTCTATTACTGTGGAAATTGAGCAATTTCTACTGGCTGAAAATGGTATCTATCGTATAAACGGTTTGATTTTGGTTGAACGTGATACCCAGAAAAGCATGGTTATTGGTAAAGGTGGACAACGCCTTAAAACCATTGGTATGGAAGCACGAAAAGATATGGAAGTATTGTTTGATGCAAAAGTCTATTTAGAACTTTGGGTAAAAGTGAAGTCAGGCTGGGCAGATGATGAAAGGGCATTACGTAGCTTAGGTTATGGTTTAGATAACTAATCTAAACCGGAGGTTCCATCCTTAATAAATAAGAGGTTTACATGCGTTCAATCAGCGATATTCGCCGTGACTACACTCAAGCAGGGTTAGATGTCGATGATTTGACACCTGAACCTTTTGCACTTTTTGAGCGTTGGTTAAAAAATGCAGTCGATGCTAACTTAGCTGACCCAACTGCTATGACAGTAGCGACAGTTGATAAAACAGGTCAACCCTCTCAACGTATAGTGTTATTAAAAGGTTTTGATGAAACAGGCTTCGTTTTTTACACTAATACTGGCAGTAAAAAGGCTCAGGACTTAAGCCATAACAGTAAAATTTCGCTGCATTTTCCATGGCACATGTTGGATCGCCAAGTCAAAGTTTCGGGTATTGCTCAGCAAATAAGCTCGGTGGATGTGGCTAAATACTTTTTATCACGTCCTAAACCTAGTCAGATTGCCGCTTGGGCATCGGCGCAAAGCCGTCCTATTAATAGTAAACAATTACTTATGCAGAAATTTGCAGAGGCCAAAGCTAAGTTTGCAAAGGGGGAAGTTCCATTGCCATCATTTTGGGGTGGTTACCGAGTTGTCGCTCATGAAATTGAGTTTTGGCAAGGAGGAGAGCATCGGCTTCACGATCGATTTGTTTATACTAAAACACCCGAAGGAAATTGGCAGTCAGAACGTTTAATGCCTTAACCGTTTGAGGTATATTTGTGTTAATTGATAGTCATTGTCACCTTGATTTTAGCTGTTTTGATCATGACCGAGTTGAGATTTTAGACAACTGTAGAAAGTTGTCGATAGACACTATTGTTATTCCCGGTACTCAGGCTAGTCAGTGGCAAAAACAAATTGATCTATGTCATTTGTATCCACAACTTAGATTTGCCTTAGGTTTACATCCGTATTTCCTTAATAGTTTTGAATCTGAACATTTAGTTAATTTAACTTATCTGCTAAATCAATATCAAAACAAAGTATTGGCTATAGGTGAGATTGGTCTTGATAGTCATATTGACGTCAATTGGCAGTTGCAAATACAAGTATTTGAACAACAACTAACAATAGCCAAAGAATATCTGTTGCCAGTCATATTGCATCATAGAAATTCACATAACGAACTAATACGAATACTTAAAGCAACAAAATTCAGCCAGGGCGGCGTTGTGCATGCTTTTTCGGGGAGTATCCAAGAAGCGCGGACCTACATTGATTTGGGGTTTAAAATAGGAGTTGGCGGTGGTATCACCTATGCTCGCGCAAATAAAACACGCAAAACTATTGCTCAGTTGCCTCTTTCTAGTTTAGTTCTAGAAACCGATGCTCCAGATATGCCGTTAATGGGCAAGCAAGGACAAAGGAATAGCCCTGTGTATTTAGTTGAAATATTTGAGAGTCTGTTATCCCTGCGTAAAGAAACTAAGCTGCAAGTACTTCAAGCATGTTCCCGTAATGTGCTAGATAGTTTTGTAAACTTATAAACTACCTATTGTTTCGATGCACGGATCAGTTGTCTATATCTGACTTTATAAAATGCGCGGGTGATTAATATGCCAGCAATGGCTGCTAAGATCATCAACATTTGTACTTGTTGATTGAGTTGATTTTGATACTCGCTATGGTACGCCATCACCTTCTTTTCCTCCAAAATGATACTCAAATAACCGATTATCTGTTGATTGTGGGTGATGCTTTGCACGAAGACTAAAGGAGATATGGTGTTCAATTTATAAGCTGCAACTACCGATGCCGCTGAATTGTTATCAGCTAACACTCTGCCTTTATTATCGAATAGCGACACGCCAGCAACGTGAGGGTCTGCGGCAATATAACTAAGTTGTTGGCTTAATTTTTCCGAATCATTTTCTAGTAACGAACTTATCAGCATTTTACCAGACAAAGAAGATAAACTAACACCTAACTGATTTGCTTGTTTAGAATGCCAGTTCAGTGATTGCTCAGAGCCTATAAGCCAAAGGTTGATGCTAGCAATGCACCCAACAACGACCAAAACCAGATTCACTATCCGTTTGAATATGGAATAGCGACTAGGTTGCTTAAAAGGAGCAATAAAAAGAGAGGGAGTGATTTGTTGCATGAGCAGACAATAAGGCAAATTGGTTGTGATGCCAAGCTAATAGCTTGTAGGTTGTAAAAAAATCTCATTAAGTATGAGCAAAGCACATATTACATAGCGTTTTTTTCGTAAACTACTAGATAAAATATTGAAAATCAGCTGTCTATCACCATATCTACAGCGCATTCGTTATTGGTCATTACAGGATTATTATGATCTCAGTCAAAAATATATTTAAGTCATTCAATGGTTTTCTCGCCGTTAATGATCTCTCATTTGATATCAAGCCAGGCGAAGTGGTGGGATTTTTAGGTCCAAACGGAGCTGGAAAATCTACCACCATGAAAATGTTGACAGGTTTTTTACTTCCCACTAGTGGTGATATCTATATTAGTGATTTGTCTCTTAAGCAGTCTGCATTAGAGATAAAAAAGAAAATCGGCTACTTACCGGAGGGAGCGCCAGCCTATGGTGATATGACTCCACTGCAGTTTCTGAATTTTATTGCCAGAATTAGAGGTTACAAAGGTGCTGAAAAAGCGGCAAGGATTGAACAGGTTGTTAATCAGGTCGAACTTCAGGAAGTATTAGACAAGCCTATTGATAATCTATCCAAAGGCTTTAAACGACGCGTAGGTTTAGCACAGGCCTTGATCCATGACCCCGAGATATTGATCCTTGATGAACCTACTGATGGACTCGATCCGAATCAAAAGCATCAAGTCCGTGAACTAATTAAAAATTTGTCTAAAGATAAAATAGTGATTATCTCTACCCATATTCTGGAAGAAGTCACAGCTGTGTGTAATCGCGTGATGATTATATCCAAAGGGAAACTTTTGTTTGATGACACACCGAATGCTCTTAACCGTAGGTCGAAATATTATGGTGCAGTGACTTTACATTTTAGCTATCGCGCCGATGTCGCTGAGTTAGGTGAATTGGAAGGTGTAGCAGAAATGGAAGAGGATTTAGAGACGGGACGTGTGACCCTGTTTCCAAAACCCGGTGCAGACATATTGCATTTAGTTACAGCTCACGCTCAAAGATGCAAGCTACCAGTAGATAGCTTATATGTCGAGCAAGGTCGTTTAGACCAAGTGTTTAGAGAAATTACTCAAGAGGTGCCCAATGAGTAACATTAGTATTTTATTTAAACGTGAGTTTTCTAGCTTTTTTGCTACGCCTGTCGCCTATGTGTTTATTGGGATTTTCTTGGTTTTATCCGGTGTGTTTACATTTTTTGTAGGTGGTTTCTATGAACGTGGACAAGCTGATTTGTTGCCATTTTTTAATTTTCACCCTTGGTTGTATCTTTTTTTAGTGCCTGCTATCGCTATGCGAAGCTGGTCTGAAGAACGCAAAAGCGGCACCATTGAATTGTTAATGACACTACCAATTAGCACTTGGCAAGCCATGTTGGCTAAACATCTTGCTGCTTGGGCGGTATTAGGTTTGTCGCTTTTATTAACTTTCCCTTTGTGGTTAACGGTTAATTATTTAGGAAACCCAGACAACGGTATTATTGTCGCCGCTTACCTTGGCAGTTGGTTAATGGCTGGAGCATTTTTGTCAATAGGCATGTGTATGTCGGCACTCACTAAAAATCAGGTGGTTGCCTTTATCTTATCGGTGGTGGTGTGTTTTGTATTTGTAGTAAGCGGTAGCAATATCGTCCTTGATGCATTTAAAAGCTGGGCGCCTAGCATGGTCATTGATGTAGTGGCCTCTTTTAGTTTCCTGACCCATTTTGAGGCCATGGCTAAAGGCGTGATTGCGTTAGATGATTTAATGTACTTCCTGCTTGTGACCACATGTTGGTTATTTGCAGGTTTAGTTGTAATTGAACAAAAGAAGGCGGATTAGTCATGCAACATAAATTGACATCATCTGTGAATTTGGTTTTGTTAGTCGTGGTGTTTTTTGCCCTTGTGTTTTTGAACAACCAATTGTTATCTTCGGCTCGGTTAGATTTAACTGAAAACCAAGTTTATTCGTTGTCTCAGGGCAGTAAGCAGATCCTCAAAGAAATAGACGAACCAATCAATTTATACTTTTTCTTTTCAGACAAAGCCTCAAAAAATATGACTAGTTTACGCAATTATGCAAACCGTGTCGAAAGCCTATTAACTGAATATGAAACCCTTGCCAACGGCAAACTAAAGTTGCGAGTTTTAGATCCTCAAGCATTTTCGGAGCAAGAAGATCAGGCCGATCAATTTGGTTTAACCGCTGCTAATATTGGTGCAGCAGGTGAAGCTATTTATATGGGAATGGCGGCGACTAATGCTTTGGATGAACAAAAGGTCATTGCGTTTTTTGACCCACAAAAGGAAGGTTTTTTAGAGTATGAAATCAGCAAACTGATTTATCAATTAAGTGAGCCAGAACCAGTCAATGTTACTTTAATAACAGATCTTGCCATAAAGGGTGGACAAAATCCTATGACGGGGCAAGTTGATCCTGCTTGGACATTTCTGACTCAGTTAGAGCAATTGTACCAAGTAGAACAACTCGATAGTGAAACCACCAGTTTACCGAATAACACCGACGTATTGCTGTTAATTCATCCTAAAGAATATAGCGATGCTTTATTATTTGCTATCGATCAATACGCGCTCACTGGCGGTAAAATTTTGGTTTTTTTGGATGCGCATAATGAATCCGACCAAATGGCAATGATGGCCGGACCTATGCCTAGTGGCAATAGTTCTAACTTGGAACCCTTGCTCAGCGCATGGGGTGTTCAGTTTGATAGTGAAAAGGTGCTGCTTGATGCCTTGGCTGGGCTAGACATACGCACCCAAGATGGTGGCGTGACCAGACACTTTGGTTTTGTAGGCCTAACCACAGATCAGCTTGATCGTGAAGATGTAGTTACATCAAACCTTGAAGTGATAAATGGTGCGTCCTTTGGTGTATTTAGTCAACGTGAAGGCGCCGAAACTACTTGGTTACCACTGGTTCGCTCAACACTAAATTCAGACTTGATGGATGTTTCGAGCTATGCCATGACACAGGATCCTCAAGAATTGGCGAAAGCTTATCAAAGTAACAATAAGACATATGTTTTAGCTACCAGACTTTCAGGGCCAAGCCATAGCGCTTTTGATAAAGCCCCTGAGGGGGTTGAACAGAGCGAAATAACTACATCAACTGATAACTTAAACATCGTTTTAGTAGGTGATTCTGACATGCTCGCGGATCGTTTTTGGGTGCAGCAATCAAATTTCTTCGGACAGACTATTTTCACCCCTTTTGCTAATAACGGTGACTTTATTACTAATGCCGTCGAGAATTTAGGCGGCAGCGATGCGCTTATTAGCATTAGAAGTCGGGGGGTATTTAGTCGCTCTTTTAGTAAGGTGGATGAACTCACTGTTATTGCTGAGCAAAAATTCCGTGATCAAGAACAGATACTGCAACAACAACTAGAAGAAACTGAGCAACAATTGTTGCAGTTACAAAATCAACAAGTTGAGGGTGGTGCTTTGGTCATAACCCCAGAGCAACAGTTAGCTATTGATGAGTTTATGCAAAAGAAAATCACTATTCGTAAGTCGCTACGTGATGTTAGACATCAACTTGATAAAGACATTGAAAGTTTGGGTAATTGGTTAAAACTTATCAATATTGCAATAGCCCCACTTTTACTCATTTTATTACTAATGTTGTTAAGAGGGATTTTCAGAACTAAACCTCGTAAAGCAGTTGCTGAGTCAAAAGAGGCCGCTGTTTTATGAATAAACAAGTTTCTATATTGACTGCTATTGCGATATTGGCTGTTGGACTAGGGGTATGGCTGATCCAAGCACCTACCAAAGATACATTTGAAGCAGGGTTTTTGTTTGAAGATCTGCAAAAATTTGCTAATCAATTGGATAAAGTCGAAATAAAAAATGCACAAGGTGTGTTATTTAGTGCACAAAAACTAGGTGACAGTTGGTTGGCCACTTTTGATCCTGGACAACATGTTTATCCTATTTCACAGGACAAACTAGCTGATTTTGTCGAAACTATGATGCGCGCAAAATTAGTTGAGGCAAAAACGAGTAAGCCAAAAAACTATATCCGTTTGGGATTACAATCTATAGATACTGACGACAGCATGGCAACCTTAGTAACCTTTAAAGCTGATGATCATTTATGGCAGGTTTTAGTAGGTAATAAGGTCACTGTGGGGGAAGGGCACTATATCCTTAAACCTGAAAACCCTCAAAGCTGGCGAATAGATAAAACAGTAAATTTACCAATAGATAAATTTTCATGGTTAAAACAACCGATTTTACCTTTTCAAACACAAGATATTAGTTCCGTTTCAAGAGTAGACAACTTAGATTGGCAAATAACAAAATCTGCTAGTGGTGATTTTCAATTAATTAACATGCCCAAAGATAGAGAATTGCAGTACGACAGTATTCTTAATGCAGTTGTTAGTAACTTAATTGATCTTAATTTTGAACAGCTACTCACCGCGGATGATGATTTTACTCAATCGTTAAAGATATTGACTCAGCTAGAAGTGAGTACCTCAGACGAAAAAATATTTCAGGTCATCGTAAGTGAACTTGATGATAAACATTATGTGAATTTTAGTTCTAACGATCAGCCAGAGTATTGGCAAAAATGGTATTACCAAGTGTCTAACTTTTCAGCACAACAATTAATCAAAACCCTAGATGACTTTTTAGCAGAACAGAACGCCACTACAAACAATAGTGATCCAAGTCCTGAAACTGTTGATGAAGGGGATTCACCTTTTTAATAGGTATGTATTATACGGGTTCTGGTTATTTTAATAAGGATTGTAAGTAGCTTGAACCTAGTTCCCTTGCCTTTGCTATATTGTTTTCAGGAATACTTTCTGGTTCAGGGTAATGTTTCAGCACAGCTTCAATACTGCTTTCTCTGAGTATATGTAAAATGGGGTAGGGTGACCTATTAGTGTAATTGGCTGGATCATTTTGATCCTCACCATCGAAGCAGTAATCGGGGTGAAAGCTGGCTAATTGATAGATACCTCCATAACCACCTTGGCTTATGAGCGAGTTGGCCATTTCAAGCATATCTAAATAACACTCAAAATCGGCAAAGCCTGATGGAAAAATCAGCAATGTGGTTTGGATATTCTGTTGTTGGTCGAGTATTGCCAGTTCTTCTAGTAATTGGCTTAGAGCATCATTAACTTGAGTCGCGGGGAAAATGGCATAACGCACAGTATTGCGTTGTATTTCTTTTTTAGCGAAAGGACAGAAGTTTAGCCCTACAATCACTTTGTCTATCCAATATTTGACCGCAGTCAGAACCTCTTCATCCGGTAACTGGGCAGATATGTTCATATTTATGAATGGTACTTCACATAAGCTTCTAATGTATTTTCAATTAGACTGGCGACTGTCATCGGTCCTACACCACCTGGCACGGGAGTTATCCAGCCAGCTCTTTGAGAAGCTCCTGCATATTCAATATCTCCTCCTAAGCTACCATCTTGATTACGATTGATACCTACATCTATAACAATTGAACCGGGTTTTATCCAATCTCCTGGAATAAATTCTGGTATGCCTACCGCCACTACTAATAAATCAGCACGCTGAACATGAGATTTCAGATCTTGAGTGAATTTATGACAACTAGTTACTGTACATCCGGCTAAAAGGAGCTCCATAAACATTGGACGACCGACAATATTGGAAGCGCCTACTATGACTGCATCCAAACCTTTAATAGGGCGCTTAGTGGACTCAATAAGACTCATGATGCCTTTAGGTGTGCAAGGACGCAAAGCAGGGATACGCTGGGCAAGTCTGCCGATATTGTAAGGATGAAAGCCATCTACATCTTTGTGAGGATCGATACGCTCTAATATTTGCTCTTTGTTTAAGCCTGCGGGAAGTGGAAGTTGTACTAATATACCGTCAATTTCATCGTCGACGTTTAATTGGTCGATAATATCGAGCAGAGATTGTTGAGACGTTGTCGCCGGTAAATCATAAGATTTAGAGACAAATCCAACTTCTTCACAGGCCATGCGTTTCTTATTAACGTAAACATGTGAGGCAGCATCACTGCCCACTAATATAACGGCCAAACCTGGCGCTCTTCTGCCTGATGAGATTATGGCTTCGACTTGTATAGCTACATGTTGTCTAATATGTTTGGCAATTAAAATACCATCAATTTTCTGTGCTGGCATGAATAACCTAGAGCAAAATATTCCGTGAGTGTATTGTCACATATCGCTGGGGTTTGTCGCAATTAGGATGTATTAAAAATGCCAAAATCAATCATAATTCTTAAACCATTTCTAGTTGTTATTGATATAACGTGCAGTTAGTCTAGTAGGTGAAATTTATTAAACTAACGTAGATTTTACCTCTGAAAAGAATGGTTACTGGACTTATTACAGCAATTAATAAATGTGAGATGTAAATGAAAAAAATTCCAAATGAAACCCAGTTGTTGAAAAAAGCCTTAGTAGTGGGCGAAGCATATGCCAAAAACAGAGGGTTCAAAACTTTCTCCGCAACAGATTCTGCTAAAGAAAAAGTTGAATGTATTTATCGTTTGTTGGCGAATGACAAACTGATTACGCCATTACCTGCTGGCAGTGAAGATTTATTGAGTATGAAACATAAACTTGCAGTTTGGCTTAGAAACAAGCTACCTAAAGACCATGCACTTTTGAAATAAAAGTTCGTATGTATAGTTTTTTAGGTGCTGATTTATCAAAAAATGCGCATCTTGGATTAAAAGTAATCAATCGAAAAAATTGATCGAAAAAGTGTTTGACGAGGTTATGTAAGCTATGTAACATGCGCCTCCCGTATCGAGATGAGAACAACGTTACGGGTTAAGTCGGTGAGTAGCGCAGCTTGGTAGCGCACTTGGTTTGGGTCCAAGGGGTCGCAGGTTCGAATCCTGTCTCACCGACCATTTCTCAAATGTCACCTTAGGTTCCATAGCTCAGCTGGATAGAGCAACGGCTTTCTAAGCCGTGGGTCGAAGGTTCGAATCCTTCTGGGACCACCATTTGGTTCTAATTCTTTCGAACGCATAAGCGAGCGAGAGGTTGAGAAATAGTTCTTAATTTAAAAGTTGAAAATTTACTACAGTTTATTGTGGTGAGCGTAGCTCAGTTGGTAGAGCCCCGGATTGT
>TARA_R110002153_G_scaffold10418_2_pt1 | contig 11577 bp, 8 predicted proteins | sample TARA_R110002153 | Tara Oceans TARA_R110002153 (sample SAMEA4398193) | marine metagenome | biome: Polar Biome; feature: [SRF] surface water layer (ENVO:00010504); material: water (ENVO:00002006), including particulate matter (ENVO:01000060) such as... | depth 5 m
TGCACTCATGTCTGGGGATCCTTTTTCTCAATGGGTAAATATAAAGTAAATTCTGTTCTGCCCGGCCAACTATCCACTTCAATTTTTCCACGGTGATGACCGATCAAAGTTTGAGAAATAGATAAGCCTAAACCGCTGCCCTCTTTTTTGCTGGTAACCATGGGGTAAAAAAGGGTATTTTTAAGTTCGGTAGGTATGCCCGGACCGTTGTCGATAATTTGGATTTTCACGCATAGTGGGAAACACGCACCATGAATAATGACTTGGCGTTCGATTCGGGTGACCACATGTATTTCGCCAACTGTTTCTGGGTTTTCTGATAATACTTGCACACTATTACGCACAATATTCAAAGTGGCTTGTTGCATCATATCTTGATCCAGATAGATGTCTGGAATACTCGGGTCGTAATCCCTCGTTATAGCAATATTATGACTGGGGTCAAGTCGCACCAAATTATAGACTTTGTCGAGCACTTTGTGCACATTGTGCCAATCAAAACTTGGCCGCAAGTTTGGGCCTAATAAACGGTCAACTAAATTAGTGAGCCTATCAGATTGTTCGATAATGACTTGGGTAAATTCTTGTAACTCTTCACTTGGTAGCTGCTTAGCTAACAGTTGCGCTGCCCCTCTTATGCCACCCAATGGATTTTTAATCTCGTGGGCTAAGCCACGCACCAACTCTCGAGCTGCCCGCTGTTGTGCCCATTGGTGATTTTCTTGGCTGATTTTTTTTTGTTGTTCTACTAATCTAATTTCGACTAATAGCCGTTTATCTTGGTTTTCCAATATGCTGGTAACAGAGACATCAGCTTGGGTATGGCGACCATCAATAAATTTAAAGGTGACTTCACTGTCAGAATAGACTTCTCCAAATTCCATAGAATTCTGAAAGCGCTCAAAATCGAGGCTCGAAGTGGCGATAAACTGATTGAATGAACAACCAATTAATAAATTCAAACTGCGTTCAAATACAGATTGTGCTGCATGATTGGCATATTGGACAATCAATTCACCATCTAACACTATGACAGCAGTCGAAAGGTTATCTAGTAAATTTTCAGTAATGACAGATTCAGACATAAACTCAACATTTCATGCACACATATAGTGCAAAGTATTATTTAGCTGCTTTGATATAGATACTAGTTTTTATAAAATAAGCTTTTTACATTAGTTAGCATGGATCAAAGCAGAAGCTTTTTGCAGATAAAAGGTCTGCGGCTTTGATGATGCAAGGATCTTGCCTGAGTTGTCGAGAAAATTAACTTGAATGATGTGGGCGCCGCGATTGACAGATTCTAGTTGAAACTGACTCTTAGATTGAGTCTTAACCACTTGATTATCAAAGACTAATTGAAATTTACCGGATTTTTTTGGTAAAACCTCAGCATTAATGGTTACCGCTCCAGAATTATCACGCAATGTTTGTTCAGCCATAGGTGAGCGAATGAATACCACATATTCAACCTGTGGTTTAGATTTTTGAACAGGGTTATTGCGACTAGTTGTTTGGCTTGAAGCACTATTTAGAGCTGGCATCACAACAGTATTCATTGCAGATAAGTTAACAGGCACAGCGCCATCGCTAACAACATCACTGTAAACTACACTGCCGTCAGCCTTCACCGTTTTATATACCACCTGAGCTGACACACTAATACAAAATAAAACCAAACAAAAAATATAAAATACTTGTGATTTGCTCATAACGCCCCCTTTATCAAAACATAGCTCGTAACTCAAAAAACCATAAACCACAGAGAACACAGAGCGCTTCGCTACACAGAGGTATAGATCGTTATGATTAAAATCTAGTTGTCTTTTCCTCTGTGCTCTCTGTGTCCTCTGTGGTTCAAAAAATCTTTTAGCTCGTAGCTCAGTGTAGCGTTATTTTAGCTAAAAAAAAGCCCGCAAAAGCGGGCTTGTTATTTATTTTAATAACTATCGAAAATAGTAATCTTAAACGCTGTAATACATATCAAACTCAACTGGGTGAGTTGACATGTTTAATAATTGTACTTCTTCGCTCTTAAGTGCGATATAAGCATCAATAGAATCGTCAGTCATAACGCCACCTGCAGTTAAGAACTCACGGTCATTGTTAAGTGCTTCCAATGCTTGCTCTAGTGAAGTACATACTTGTGGGATCGCCGCCGCTTCTTCAGGAGGTAAGTCATACAAGTCTTTGTCCATTGAATCACCAGGGTGGATCTTATTTTTGATCCCATCAAGACCAGCCATTAACAAGGCAGTGAATGCTAGATAAGGGTTACCTGTTGGGTCAGGGAAACGTACTTCAATACGACGAGCTCTCTCACTAGTCACAAAAGGAATACGGATAGAAGCAGAACGGTTACGTGCAGAATATGCCAACATAACAGGTGCTTCGAAACCAGGTACTAAACGTTTGTACGAGTTAGTAGAAGCGTTAGTAAAAGCATTAATTGCACGAGCATGTTTAATGATACCGCCAATGTAGAACAAGGCTTCTTCAGACATACCAGCGTATTTATCACCAGCAAAGACATTTTTGCCGTCTTTAGCAATAGATATGTGAACATGCATACCTGAACCATTATCGCCAACAATAGGCTTAGGCATAAAGGTAGCCGTTTGTCCGTAAGCATGAGCTACGTTATGTACTACATACTTGTAGATTTGCACTTCATCAGCTTTCTTAACTAAGGTATTGAATAAGCACGCAATTTCGTTTTGACCAGCAGTCGCTACTTCATGGTGATGTGCTTCAACTGTTAAGCCCATTTCTTCCATAACCATACACATTGCAGCACGAGTATCATGAGCTGAATCGACTGGAGGAACTGGGAAATAACCGCCTTTAACGCCAGGACGGTGAGCCATATTGCCTTCTTCAAACTCAGAACCAGAATTCCATTTAGCTTCGCTAGAATCAATTTTGAAGAAAGAACCGGCCATATCGGTATGAAAACGAACATCGTCAAACAAGAAAAATTCTGGCTCAGGACCAACCAATACAGTGTCGCCAATACCAGTTGACTTCAAATATTCTTCTGCACGACGTGCAATAGAACGAGGATCTCGGTCATAACCTTGCATAGTCATAGGCTCTAAAATATCGCAACGGATATTGATTTGTGTTTCTTCAGCAAATGGGTCAAGAACAGCAGTATCACCATCAGGCATCAAAATCATATCTGATTCATTAATCCCCTTCCAACCTAGGATAGAAGAACCATCAAACATTTTGCCATCTTCGAAGAAGTCTTCGTTAACTTGATGAGTAGGGATAGAAACGTGTTGTTCCTTACCTTTAGTATCGGTAAAGCGTAAATCAACAAATTTAGCTTCAGTTTCTTTAATAAGGTCAAAGGCCTTTTGTGCTGACATGGTGTCCTCCAGATTAAAAGTATAAATGTGTTAGTAACCGCAATATAAGCTAGAAACTAAAACGTTGCAGACATAAAGCGATAATCATGCCACATAGCTAAGTGATTGGAATGCCTTTTGTTTAGGTTTTTTTAGCATAGTGTAAACTAAAAAAATAGCATGCCATGCACCATACGAGTGCAATAACGCACCATCTTGATACTTGTGCACTTAAATAATTCATAAAATGGTCGAAATGTTAATACAAGGTTATTTAATTGAGGATCTTTTACCTATTAACAGCAATATGCATTTGAAGTTCGCTAAATGCTCGATAAAACTGTACAATCCGCGCCCATAAAATTTCAGTAAATTTAGCCGTGTATTACTTTAATAAGTAAATAGTCATATTCGACACAATATGTGGCCCTAAACAGAGAAAAGACAATGAGTTCATCTACCACCTCAATCGAAAATTTGAGGAATATAGCTATTATAGCCCACGTTGACCACGGCAAAACCACCCTAGTTGATAAGTTATTACAACAGTCGGGTACATTAGAAGAAAGTCGCGGCGAAGCCGAAGAACGTGTGATGGACTCAAACGATATTGAAAAAGAACGTGGTATTACCATTCTTGCAAAAAACACTGCAATCAAATGGAACGATTACCGCATCAATATAGTAGACACTCCTGGTCACGCCGATTTCGGTGGCGAAGTAGAGCGTGTTATGTCTATGGCCGATTCAGTATTGTTATTGGTTGACGCACAAGAAGGCCCTATGCCGCAAACTCGTTTTGTGACACAAAAAGCCTTCGCTCAAGGTTTAAAACCTATAGTTGTTATTAATAAAATCGATAAGCCTGGCGCTCGTCCTGATTGGGTTATGGATCAAGTATTTGATTTGTTCGACAACTTAGGTGCAACTGACGATCAACTAGATTTCCAAGTGGTTTATGCATCAGCTATAAATGGTTGGGCTACCAATGACCTAGATGTAGAAAGCGATAGCATGACGCCTTTGTTTGAAACTATCATCAAACACGTTAAGCCACCAGCTGCCGATATCAACGGCCCATTACAAATGCAAATTTCGCAACTTGATTACAACTCTTATGTGGGTGTAATTGGGATTGGTCGTATTACTAGTGGTTCGGTTAAGCCTAACCAAGCAGTCACCATTATTGGTGCTGATGGTAAAACTCGTAACGGTAAAGTCGGACAAGTACAAGGTTACTTAGGTCTTCATCGCCATGAAGTGGAATCTGCTGACGCGGGTGACATTATTGCTATAACAGGTGTGGGCGAACTTAAAATCTCCGATACTGTTTGTGATCCAAGTGCAGTTGTCGCTTTGCCACCACTTTCTGTTGATGAACCAACAGTAACCATGACTTTCCAAGTTAATAACTCTCCTTTTGCTGGTCAAGAAGGTAAATTTGTTACTTCACGTAATATTCTTGAGCGTTTGCAACACGAGTTGATCCACAACGTGGCACTTAAAGTTGAAGAAATACCAACTGATCCGGATAAATTCCGCGTATCAGGTCGTGGTGAGCTTCACTTAGGTATATTGATTGAAAACATGCGTCGTGAAGGTTTCGAACTAGCTGTTTCTCGTCCAGAAGTTATTTTGAAACAAGTTGATGGTGTGACACACGAACCTTACGAATCTGTCACCATAGATGTTGAAGAACAACATCAAGGTTCTGTTATGGAACAGCTTGGTACACGTAAAGGTGAATTAACCAATATGGCACCAGATGGTAAAGGCCGTATACGTATGGACTTCATGATCCCTAGCCGTGGTTTGATTGGTTTCCAAACTGACTTTATGACTATGACCTCAGGTTCTGGTTTGATGTACCACACATTTGATCACTACGGCCCTCATAAAGGCGGTGTAATCGGTCAGCGTAAAAACGGTGTATTGATTGCCAATGCAACTGGTAAAGCATTAACTAACGCCTTGTTTAACTTACAAAGTCGCGGACGTTTATTTATCGGCCACGGTCTTGAAGTATACGAAGGTATGGTTATTGGTATTCACGCTCGTGAAAATGACTTAACTGTTAACGCCCTTAAAGGTAAGCAGTTAACGAATGTACGTTCATCTGGTACCGACGAAGCACAAAGCTTAGTTCCACCCATTGTTATGACGTTAGAGCAAGCGCTTGAATTTATCGATAACGATGAATTGGTTGAAGTAACACCTATCAGCACACGTATTCGTAAGAAGTTGTTGACTGAAAACTTGCGTAAGCAAGCTGGGCGTCCTGCTAAAGGATAAGCTTTCGAGCTTTTAAGAGTATAAATTTGAAAACCGGCGAAAGCCGGTTTTTTATTGGCTACGGAAAATTAAGAATTAGCATCAAAAGCATATGCTACACATACCGCCATCCATGGATGGCCTGAAAGGTAAAATACAGGACATATTTCATAAAAAATACCGTTCGAGTGTAAGTCGAAAGCCTCGACTTTAGCGACTAATATATTTAGATTGATTAACTTGGCTGCGCTTCACAAGCCAGCCCAAAAAGTATGAATCAATATATTCAAGATCCCGTGAACTTACGACGGCTACCCCTGTAAGATTTTGTTGTTGCTCGTATGATGTTGTTTTTCAGCTCACTGTTTTGCATCCAGCTTCCTTTAGACCAAACCTTGCCATTCACTAATAGTTAACGTTTAATAACAATAAGTTACTTAAATGGCGGCCTCCGCTTTTATGTTCATGCCCATAATGGGCTTATACGATGCGTGCAAACAGCCTAATCAAAGTTGGCTGCGTTTGTACCTCAATATTTTAATCAACTATTAACAGGCGCTTAATGCGTCAATAAAGTAGTGAAAAGGGTTCAAGTTATGTCATTTATATTCGCGCGATTCTATGACAAGTGCATGAAAGCAACAGAAGATGCATGCCTTATGGATTGGCGCAAAGAGCTGCTAAAAAATGTTGATGGAAAGTTACTGGAAGTAGGTGCAGGTACCGGTGCTAGTTTAGAGCTTTATCCTAAGAACTCGTCCTTAGAGATATTTCTTTGTGAACCAGATCAGAATATGCGATCTCAACTTATTGAAAAAGTGGAGGATCAAAACCTTACTAATGTTTCAGTTCTATCTTGTCCGGGGGAAAAAATAGCTAGTGAAGATGATTTTTATGATTATGTTTTTGTCTCCTTAGTATGTTGTTCAGTTAATGATATTGAAGCCTCTTTAAATGAAATTAAGAGAGTATTAAAAAGTGATGGCCATTTTATTTTCTTGGAACATGTTGCGGCTATAAATGGGTCAAGTAGAAGAAAGTGGCAGGATCGTTTAAATTTCTTTTGGCGTAAACTTGCTGGGAATTGCCATTTGAATAGAGAAACTGAGCAGCATATAAAAAATGCAGGTTTTACTATTATTGAAATTAAACATGAGAGCATGCGTAAAGCATTCTCTCTAGTAAGGCCTACGATAAGAGGCTTAGCAAAATTAACTTAACACTATAATAAGGCCCTGCCATGACCGATGAAATTTCTACCCATCAGGCTGAATTGGATGAACGCAATACCACAGTATTGATCTACGTTAATGGCGATTTGGTCCCGCGAGGTCAAGCGGTTGTATCCGTATTTGATAGTGGTTTTATGCTAGGCGACGGTATTTGGGAAGGCATGCGGCTCTACAATGGCCATTGGTCATTTATTGACGAGCATATCGACCGACTGTTTGAAGGTGCGCTGGCATTGGACCTAGATATCGGCATGAGTAAACAGGCACTTATCAAAGAGATTGAAAAAACACGGGTTGCCAATCATATGGTCAACGATGTCCATTTAAGATTAATGGTTACCAGAGGTGTCAAAAGCAAACCTTTCCAGCATCCATCCCTCTCTCAAACTGGCCCCACCATTGTTATGATCATGGAGCATTCAATACCAAGCTTGCACCGAGGTATCCGTTTAGCGACTGTTCCACATATGCGCGGCTTACCTATGACTCAGGATCCAAAATTAAACTCGCACTCAAAGCTTAATTGTATTCTTGCCTGTATCGCTGCCGAGAAAGCAGGTGCCGATGAGGCGTTAATGCTGGATGTTCATGGTTTTGTGAACACAACAAACGCCTGCAATTTTTTTATCGTGCGCAAAGGCGCTGTTTGGACTTCCACTGGTGACTACTGTATGAACGGTATCACACGTCAGAAGGTTATCGATTTGTGCCGTCAAAACGACATTCCAGTGTTTGAGAAAAATTTTTCACTAGTGGAAACCTATGGTGCCGACGAAGCCTTTCTTACCGGCACTTTTGGCGCCCAAACACCAGTTTTGTCCATAGACGGAAGACAGATTGGTAACGGTGAAATAGGCCCAATCACCCAGCAAATTCGCACTTTGTATAAATCGCTGATAGAGGAGCTATGCAAATGAACATGACTCATAATAAAGAAAAGAAAATTGCCATGTGGTCGGGTCCAAGAAACCTGTCTACGGCCATGATGTATTGTTTCGCGCAGCGCAGCGACACTAGCGTAGTGGATGAACCATTTTACGCTGCGTATTTAGCGACAACCGGAATTCAGCACGCTATGTATCAAGAGATCATCGACGCTGGGCAGACCGACCCAACAACAGTTGCCAACTACTGCGTTGATACAAATCCGCAGCAAAAGCCGGTGTTTTACCAGAAGCAAATGACCAAACACATGCTCCCGAGTTTTAACCGAGAATGGATCTATCAGGTATGCAACGTCTTTCTAATTCGCGATCCAGCACGGGTTATTGCAAGTTATCACGCTAAGCATGAAGACCCACAACTTGCAGATATTGGGGTGAAAGAACAATTAGAGCTATTTGAGATGATAAGTCAGAAAACTGGCTCGGCGCCTACTGTTATTGACAGTGCTGATATTCTAGAAAACCCAGAATTGATGTTAACAGCTCTATGTAAAGCAATAGGCATTGAATTCCAACCTAACATGCTGAACTGGACTGCGGGTCCTAAAGTTTATGACGGCGTTTGGGCGCCTCACTGGTATAAAAGTGTTTGGCAAAGTACTGGTTTTGCAGCACCAAACAATAAACCAGTTGAAATACCGCAGCACCTGCTTGGATTACTTGAGACCGCTAATTGCTATTATGAGCGACTTAAAGGTTACGCCATAGTCGCACCGCAAAATTAAGTAAACCAGTAGGGTCAGCTTTAAGTAATAAAGCTTCTAATTTATATATTGATAATATGATGTATGAGTCATTTGTAGGAAACTATAGTTCTAAAAAGTATTGTTTCAATTTTACATAAACAGCCATGATAATTTACCCTGAAGTTACTATGGGTGACTCTATAAAATTTTTTGTTTCTTTCGGTAAAATTTTTTATATCAATTAATGTTCAAATGACTTGACCCCTGTACTCTTTTAAACTGTATAATCCGCGCGCAAAATTTATGCAATTTAGCTACGTGTTACTTTAGCGAGTAAAGGGGCTGTTGATTTTTCATATGTCGTCGAGATTTTCCTCAAAATGAGCTCAATCAAGGCGAAACCTGTGAAGTTTGGCCATCCAAATAAACAGGTTTTAACGCTGAGTGAGAGCGTTTTGAGGAAAACCCTTTGGGCTGGGCCATTTATTTGCCTATCTTCGTTGCTTACCTTTCGTTTAGAATGACTAAACTTCAAGGCAAGCGCCTCGGTAGGCAAATAAATGACCTCAGTCTCGAGGATATATGAAAGATCAACAGCCCCTAGTCTTAAGTGACACATATGTGGCCCTAACAGAGTAAAAACAATGAGTTCACCAAATACCTCAATCGAAAATTTGAGGAATATAGCTATTATAGCCCACGTTGACCACGGCAAAACCACCCTAGTTGATAAGTTATTACAACAGTCTGGCACCTTAGAAAGCCGCGGCGTTGCCGAAGAACGTGTGATGGACTCAAACGATATTGAAAAAGAACGTGGCATTACCATTCTTGCAAAAAACACCGCAATTAAATGGAACGAATACCGCATCAATATAGTGGATACTCCTGGTCACGCCGATTTCGGTGGCGAAGTAGAGCGTGTTATGTCTATGGCCGATTCAGTATTGTTATTGGTTGACGCACAAGAAGGCCCTATGCCACAAACTCGTTTTGTGACACAAAAAGCCTTCGCTCAAGGTCTAAAGCCTATTGTTGTTATTAATAAAATTGATAAGCCTGGCGCTCGTCCGGGTTGGGTAATAGATCAGGTTTTTGATTTGTTCGATAATTTAGGTGCAACTGACGACCAATTAGATTTTGAAGTGGTTTACGCATCGGCCATAAATGGTTGGGCAACTAACGATTTAGATGTACCTAGCGATAACATGACCCCTTTGTTTGAAACTATCATCAAACATGTTAAGCCTCCAGTTGCCGATATGCACGGCCCATTACAAATGCAAATTTCGCAACTTGATTACAACTCTTATGTAGGTGTAATTGGGATTGGTCGTATTACTAGTGGTTCGGTTAAGCCTAATCAACAAGTGACTATCATTGGTGCTAATGGTAAAACCCGTAATGCTAAAATTGGACAAGTGCAAGGCTATTTAGGGCTACAGCGCCTCGAAGTAGATTCTGGTGACGCGGGTGACATTGTTGCGATAACAGGTGTAGGCGAACTTAAAATCTCCGATACTGTTTGTGATCCAAGTGCAGTTGTCGCTTTACCGCCACTTTCTGTTGATGAACCAACAGTAACCATGACTTTTCAAGTCAACAATTCACCATTCTGTGGTAAAGAAGGTAAATACGTCACATCACGTAACATCTATGAACGTTTGCAAACCGAATTGATCCACAACGTGGCACTTAAAGTTGAAGAAACCCAAGATCCAGACAAGTTCCGCGTATCTGGTCGTGGTGAGCTTCATTTAGGTATATTGATTGAAAATATGCGTCGTGAAGGTTATGAACTAGCTGTTTCTCGTCCAGAAGTTATTTTGAAACAGGTTGATGGTGTGACCCACGAACCTTTCGAAACAGTCACCATAGATGTTGAAGAAAAACATCAAGGTACTATTATGGAACAGATTGGTACTCGTAAAGGTGAGTTGACCAATATGTCGCCAGACGGCAAAGGTCGTGTGCGTATGGATTTCATGATCCCTAGCCGTGGTTTGATTGGATTCCAAACTGACTTCATGACTATGACCTCTGGTTCTGGTTTGATCTACCACACTTTTGATCATTACGGTCCACACAAAGGCGGCCAAATCGGTCAGCGTAAAAATGGTGTATTGATTGCCAACGCAACCGGTAAAGCCCTGACTAACGCCTTGTTTAACCTACAAAGTCGCGGACGTTTATTTATTGGCCACGGTGTTGAAGTATACGAAGGCATGGTGATAGGTATTCACGCTCGTGAAAATGACTTAACCGTTAACGCCCTTAAAGGTAAACAGTTAACTAACGTACGTGCATCTGGTACCGATGAAGCACAAAGCTTAGTGCCACCCATAGTGATGTCGTTAGAACAAGCACTTGAGTTCATCGATAATGATGAATTGGTTGAAGTGACTCCTTTAAGTACACGTATACGTAAGAAGTTGTTGACTGAGAACTTGAGGAAGCAGGCGGGACGTCCAGCTAAGGCTTAAGCTTTGAGCTTTGAGCTTTGAGCTTGTAAGAGTATAAATTTGAAAACCGGCGCAAGCCGGTTTTTTATTGACTGCGCTAAATCGAATAGTTTTTTGAGTGTTCACATATTTAACAATGACGGTTTTTCTTTTGCGCTAGCCGCATATACTATTTATTCAATAACGATAAATACACAATATACATAACATGAAATCATTAACTTTTAATCAACTACAATTTCGTATATTCGTATTGCTATTTATATTGTTTATTAGCGTTTTGGTTGGTTATCGATATTTTATCGAGTTACCTAAGCTTGAACGTGGTATTTCACTTATCGCAGAAAGAGAACTCGAGACTTTAACCTTCAGTATACAAAACATTCTGAATACCGTATCAAGAACAACTTCCGATTACGCTGTATGGACATCAACTTATAATTTTATGCTCGATAAAAACCAAGATTATATTGATGAAAATTTAGTCGATAACACTTTTGAAAGTCTAGAAATAGATGGCATCTTTTATATAGATGAAAATCTCGAACTGATTGCGGGTAGAGGTATAAAAAAATCGGCCGTAAGCGACCGAGTTTTAAAACAGACCCAACTGCTTGGCGTTCTTTTCT
>TARA_R110002153_G_scaffold246685_2_pt1 | contig 11561 bp, 3 predicted proteins | sample TARA_R110002153 | Tara Oceans TARA_R110002153 (sample SAMEA4398193) | marine metagenome | biome: Polar Biome; feature: [SRF] surface water layer (ENVO:00010504); material: water (ENVO:00002006), including particulate matter (ENVO:01000060) such as... | depth 5 m
TCACGAAAGTATGAGGTAGACTCTAGCGGAACGGCGACAAATGAAACCAATGATAGTGAGGATAATCCGCTCAACATAGAGGCTAACATAATCAAAGACCGAGAGGATGACAAAACTTCTACGTCTAGCTCAGCTGATAGCACAAACGCTTTTATTTTTGAAAACTATGTCTTCCAAGGAGGGACAGGGCGACTATATGGTATAGGCGGTGGTGCTTCGCCAGGTGAGTATAGAATCAACCTAGATCAGAATAGGATAGAAGTGGCGGCTAATAGTAGCTTCTCTCAGGTGGTTATGGAGTATGTAGCTGATGAGGCTAGATCTACAGACCCCGAGGTTCACGTATACGCGGAGGAAGCGCTAAGGTGTTACGTGTATTACAAGCTATGTGAGCGCAAAGCCAGCGTTCCTGCTAATGAGAAAGCTAGGGCGCGTACAGAGTACTACAACGAGAGAAGGAAAGCGAATGCTAGATTAAGCAACTTTAGTAAGTCTGAGGCTCTTAAAACCATACGCAAAAACTTCATGCAGGCACCTAAGTTCTAATGATAGATAAAATTACCCCAAGGGCTCTGGATAAAAGTTCAGACGATAAGCTTATCGCTAAGACAAGCATGAGAGACGCCTTAAATCTGTATATTACAGACGATGCATCGGATTCAGAAGGTAACGTAGGGGTCTTAAAGAACATAAAAGGGAACCTTAATATAGCGTATGCAGACCCTGTCCAAGACCCTCCGACATCCCTTAACTCTTTTTTAAAGGTTATAGGTAGCGTTACCGACGATAAAACACAGATATGCTATTTTTTTGTATGGTCTCAGAACCCCAAAGACCACGGTATCTGGGCTTACGATAAATACGGGAAGCTTCCTTTAAGTGAGTCTGACCCTATCGGTGTTGAAAATTCTTTAAGGAAGATATTTACATCTAGTCAGTTTAACTTCCCAGAACACGGATTTGTTAAAGGGGATATAGTATATACGAATACTAATGAGTTTGAGAAGCATAAGCAGATTGAGGCTTATCTGGCAAATAACGAAGGCCTTAAGGTGGATTTTGAAAAAGATATTCTGATATACTTCACAGACCACAAGAATGAACCAAGGAAGATAAACGCGTACAGAGCTTTGCTGGAAAAAAACCAAGCAATTTTAAGCTACGATTTATATGATACAGCGGATTTTATATGCGCCTGCCCTAAAGTACCTTTAGAAAGAATAACTTTTGAATTCTCCCCAGACGCTGAAAGATCGACGAATAACTTCGCCGCAACACCTGGGTTTCAATTTGCATATCAAAACATATATAAAGACGGGGTAGAGAGCGCTATATCCACATACTCAGTAATGGCTTTTCCTCCATCTGTGCTACACAGGGGGGCGGCACAGACGTCAAATATCCTAAGTCACAACCTATGCACCCTAACGATCCCTCCAGCTGGTCCTGAGATAAAAAACATTAGAATATTAGCAAGATATGGAAACACAGCTAATTTCTTTGAAATAGATGAGGTAAGTAATACAACGAGCGAGACAGAAAACTGGGATATCAGCTCTAGAACATATAGATTCTATAACGACAGGGTAGCCTCTGGGGTTTCACCAAAGGAGGTGGATAAAACATTTGACAACTTACCTCGTAAAGCCCAAGCCCAGACGGCGATATCGAACCGCCTCGTATATGGGAACTACCTAGAAGGATATGATAATGTAAATACGGAGTGTACATCAAAAGTTATATACAACGAGCGCCCACAGGACTTTTTGGATTTAACGTTACGCGCCCACCCTTCTATAGAGCCTTTATCGGCAAATAATGACAATAAATGTGTTGGCTTTCAGATAGATACGACAGAAATTCCTGCTAAAATCGCTGCGGGGACGCTTATTCAGGTAAACCTAGATTACACGCCAGATAGGAATTTCCATATATATCAGGCTGACGAAACAAAGCGTGAATATGGATCTTACCATCAGTCTAGACAGATGGGTAAATACAGTTCTAACGCGGTAGGGTATAGGCACTGGCCGTTAACAGATCAAAATAACTTTTATTATGAAGAGGGGGAGAGCAATAGTAACACAGGGGCAAATAACACACATGAAAATACCCCCGCTGATTTACAAGAGAAAGGGGTGGGTGGAAGTACGGGACAGCAAGATAGCTGGAAGAATCAAAACGATAGTGGCGGGCGATTTTTAAAGGCCAGGGGCGAAATGTTTTTTGGTCAAAACTTTGGGGTAGGGTCTGTAAATGATTTTACGGGGGCTAACTTACCTAAATGGAGGGTGACAAACCTTGATGGAGTTAACGACGAACCCATCCTTACAGAGGGTAACTACGTTAGATATGGAACAAGTGCGGGTAACCCTTTGATTTTAAAGAGTGTACCTTTGCGTTTTAGCGTAAAGTTTAAACTTCTTTTAGATATAATCTATGATGGGAAAAAGCTCGTAGAGGAAACTATAACCGAGGCTTTAGCTGGAGCAAACGGAACATCCGTTGCTGATGGAGGAACGGGGGTTTTTAGCTGGAATAATTGGATAGAGATAGACACCGAAAACGACGTAACGAATACCGTTAAGGTAACGAAAAGCGATTACGATCTTGGGTTAGGGTATCCTACTGGAGACGGTGAAGGACCATATGATCCAAATTTTGACTTTAAAAAAATAATGCCAGGGGATGATCTGAGCTATCTTATATGTGGTGTGGGTTCGGTTGGGGATCAAACCACAAGGGATGAACCACAAGGTGATGAATTTTATGGGTTTGGGGTGCAAGACAGAAATTATATTGTCCCGTTTGGATATTTTATAATAAACAGAGCGGAGGTAGATTTTTACCTAGAGCTGGTGGATTCAACCCTACATAGCGGAAGCAGGAAACATCTAAGACTGGCTATATCTAAAATAGACGTAGAACCAGAAGATGGGTTACCAGGTGTAATGACCTGTTTTAAGAGGTTAGACCCTACATCCCCGTGGTGGGCTATAGACCCTATCACTATTCAACAACCTGATTTTCATGGTGATTTCAACACCGCAAATTACTACAACACATCTTCCACGGTCTCACTTGAACTTCAAGAGGAATGGCTAAATAGTGTTGCATACAAATTTAGACTACCCGACCCTTTTTTCTTTGAAGGGGCTTATGGTTCATTCTTCCCTAAAAAGCAGTTTACTTGTAATTTTGACTACTCAAATAGTGCTAATAATTTCACCCTAGATGGAGGAGGGGTCTCGGGAGACCGATGGGTTAACATAGGATTTTGTGGATGGTTAGATTCCTCTCAGCCTGGATATGAATTTTATAAACCTCATAACCCCGATGGAGACTACGTTCCTAAGCTTGGACCAGATGGGCAGAAATTTAAGTTCTCCATAATGGATGGGGAAGGGGGGCCAGGTGGATCGCACGCAGGGGCGAATTCCGCATACGATAAGCACGGGAATTCAAAGTATGGATCTATCGCCGCTCGCGTAGATTTTGGATTTGACGGGAGCCAGGTGAGGATGGGGAAAGGGGATTTTTCCGCGACATACCCAGCTTTCGTTGGGGGATCAACTGAGCCTCTTTCTGTTAATAATATTGGAACTACTCCGATAGGTACGGGGAATTCCGATGTGGCGGCTGCTCTTGGATTAACTGTAGATTACGATCCAGACAACCCAGATAATGATAATGATGGTAACATCTGGGACCTTTGGCGTGATAGATATGTCGTAAGCGGTCCTTTTTTCACGGGGAGTATACAAATGAACCCCATTGTGGGGTTTCCTTCCAACGCGGCTAATCCTCAGCCTTTCCCAGACGTAAGGGACTTTACAACCACGTTACCCCTTGTATGGGTTAATAGCGAGGGAAACAGACTTAATGACAACGAGCCTATACCTAAAAACTGGTTAAAGACTTCGTATCCATGGCCACAGGTGTTTAGACCCACCTCCCCTCAGTCGTTTACGGATAGTCAAGGGTTGATTACAAACGGGCAGCTAGACCTTACACCATTTTCCAATCCAGAATATTACACTGACTACGGCGATGAAAGCACCCTTACTGACATTGATAACATTGGTGATTCCCCACCCGCAACGGATAAGTTTGGTAGTGTGGATTTCTCGCTTACACATTCGGCTATAGAGGGGAATACTCGATCATCTTTCGTTAGCGGAGAGCAGGTGGGGCATATGTCGTTTAAATCTTCCGCTACACACGAGTTTGGGATAGTATATTACGACCAGAGGGGAAGGCACGGATATGTAAACCATCTAGATACGGTATATGTAGAGGGGTATTCTCCCCAGAGCAGACTCAGCGACAATCTCGGAAACAATAATCAAGGATCGGCACATGTAGAACTTACGTTACTTCATACCCCGCCTTCGTGGGCACATAATTATAAGATAGTATATTCCAAGAACACTAGCGTATCTGACTTTATCCAGTATTCGGCTGGTGGGGCGTTTACAGCAGAGGGGGAGTCGTCTGGAGGGGATCCATCCAGAATATATGTCTCTTTGAACTACCTACAGGGTCACCCTATTTCCTACTCCAGTGCATGGGGGGCTAGATCTAAAGAGGGGGGCATGGCTATATATACCCCTCAAGATGGGGATAGGTTAAGAGTTATATCATATATGTTACCCCCTGGCGGAACTCCTGTCCCAGAAAGAATATATCCTCAGAACTATGACTTTGAGGTCTCTAGCGTTGTATCCCTTGATGATAGTGACGACAATCCATTAGCCATACAGACGGATGGGGATTATGTTATTCCAGAAAATAGACAAGGGCTTTTCTTAGTTATAAAGAATAATGATGCCGCAAACGGTTTTAGATATCAGGATGTACGGGACGATACACATAATTGGAAAAACAACTGCCTTATGGAGATCTACTCTCCCGTTAAGGATCTCGATTCCGACGACAGGCTTTATTATGAAATAGGTGATACCCATAATATTGTTAAACTACCAAATGGAACCTTAGTGCATGAGCAGCCTCAAATACTTCTTACCGAGGGGGATGTGTACTTTAGGTCTGCGGCGGTTAATTTCCGTGACTATGACGACAGCATCCTAGACGGTGGGTTATTAGGGTATGAGGATATAATCATTGACACTGAAGCAGATATCGAAGCCTCTGATTTTAATGAATTTAAGGCCTCGGAATCTAATTTTAAAAGCTACTATATAGAGTCCCCCGTAGGTACGGATTTGTTTAAATCAGATAGCCTCTCTGTCGGGCGCCCTAATATAATCAAGCACGACGCACAGGAAGCCTATAAAGAGGCTAGCGTGATACATTCGGACAAAGATGTCACAAATGCTGGTAAAGTCTCTTATTCGTCCTTTAATCGCTCTATACCGATAGACCAAGACCTGGACTTAAAAAGCGGTCCTATTAACTACCTTGTTAACCATGACGAGAACTGCCTCTTCATACAAAGAAGTAAAACGGGGCACATACCTATAGATAGAAGTATTATATCGGACGTGTCGGGTGAGTCTAGCCTTATAGCCTCTAGCAAATTTCTGAATCCCCCGAGATATTATGCGGGGTGGGCTGGAGCAGGTGGGAATCCAGAATCGGTGGTTAGTATAGATAACACCGTATACTTTGCAAACAAATCATTAGGAGAGGTATATAAAGTATCTGGGGCAAACGGGGTGAACGTGATCTCAGAGAAAAACATGAAATCTTATTTCAGAGATCTGTTTAAAAACGCTATAGATAAATCACGTATAAATGGTGACGACGTACGCGTAGTGGGTGGATACGATCCCCTAAAGAACGAATATCTTATAACTGTTTTAGACCCTGAAACTTATGGTTTAAGTACGCTACCTGACTTTCCCCACCAACCCGACGCTAAAACTTCGGAGATGGTATTTGGCTGCATGGACCCTTTCGCTTTAAACTACGACTCTAGAGCTACGCATAGCGACAGAACTTGCAAATATCCTGACCCCCCTTACGAACCTTTTACAGGGAATATATGCGACTATCCAGCTTTATTTAATGAGTTCGGGATTCTTGACATCGAGACCGCAAATGAGGCATATAGAGATGTTCAGGAGAGATTGCTTCTGGACCCAAAAGATGATAATTATTTAACCGAATATAAGGCTTCTTTAATTTTCCCAGACTTCGATAATAGCGGGACGTTAAATGATCAAGATTTGATTATAGCTACCGAACCCCCATACATTGGTGCAACTTGTATTGAGTTCTCCACCCTACCAAGGGTTGAACTTTCCTGGGTTAGCGCAGGGGCGTTTGAGGATGGCCCAGGGTCATGGACTGCTTTATTTAAGCCTAATTCATTCCAGGGGGAAGGAGTTCTTAACGGTGGAGAAATTATAGAGGCAAGCCCTTTTAAAAGTTTGAAAGTCCAGACATTTAACTTTGATAAACTAGAAGAGAACCAGAAAATAACACTTTCGCTTCAAATGGGTCAAGAAATTTATGACCACATTGTATCTACAGACACCAACGGAGATGGGATCTATAACCAACCCACGGGCGGTACCATTTTCAGCGAGTTTAGCATGCGCCCATACAATACCCTCGCCTTAGACACTCCAATTCTAGGGGGGGCTCTCAATTTTAATTGGTTGTTTGGGGTTGTGTACACTGGGTTAGAGGAACTTGATGAGGACCTTCAGTATGGTTCTGATGCTTCTATTAACCAAGACGGCGTGCAGGGATTTGAAATACAGTTTTCGAAATCATATATTCAAACGGCTACCCCAGAGAACAATACAGATTATTTCTACGTTAACTTCAATTTCCCTGCAGACCCAGAAACGGGGAATTGGTTGGGTAACGAGGGAAGCATAGGATCGCCAATGTCCTTCGATGCTTACCCTGAATTTCATACGCAGGTCCTTAATACTGAGATAGTATATGAGCATATAAGCTTACCAGATAAAACTCAAACCTGTGACCTAAAAGGATATATAAGCTGGCAAGCGGCAGGGTCTAGCAGTGAAGCAAAACTAATCACCGAACCTTTGTTATTTACGGGGAATATTTGTGATTATCCTGCAATGATAGATTGGCATAATCAGTATAATAATGGCAGGTTCACCATAGGCTCTATCTTTGATTATTATCAACACGTAATTACTAGAATAATACAAAGTAATATTACAGATATTCAAGCCACTTACGAGTTCCCTAACTTCCCAGGCGCGTCGATTAACCCCATACCTGGTGAATCGAACCCTCTATATCCAATTATTCCAAATACGGGGATGAGCCAGGAGAATTGGTTAGAATACTTTAACGAAAACAACGGCTTGGGTAATTTAGCTCTTAATAGCGACGACCCAACCCTGCCTTTTTATGGTGGTTCGGCTATTGCGAACTTCGCTTGGCCAGATGGAGATGCTACATATTTTCCAGAAAGTCTATTTAATCTACCTGGTTTCTACGGCAATGACATGTTTGCGCTTCGGGCGTGGCTTCTATATGCTATGGCTAATATTTATACACAAGAACAGTTGGAAGGCTATCAATCGCCTTCAGGGATATGGATTCCTACAGTCAATTCAATATGTCCACCACCTCCTCCAACAACCCTTCAATATAACAACAACCCATGCGATTACCCCGCACTATTTGATAACGCTGGATTTATTACTCCAGAATCTATGGCGGCGGCCTATGGAAACACCCTACAAGATATAGCAAACGGCGATTTAACATCTGAAGACGCTACGTGGATATTCCCCGACGTAAACGGCGATGGTATAATTCAGATTCAGGACTTAATAGGGGTAATTTTGGATTTCCCTGTTCCCTGCGGGCCACCTCCTCCATCTATAAATTGGTGTGACTATCCTTTAATAATAGACAACGACCCTGACAGCCCCTTTTATGGTTTTATAACATTCCAATCCATGCAATATGGACACAAATGGGCGGTAACGAATGTTGGTGATGGTGTGTGGACTACGAGTGAGGCCTTGCTTTACTTCCCCGACTTGATAGGTGATGGAGTTTTTCAGTATATACCATACTTCTTGTTAATATTGCAATTTGAAGGAGATGGAACTTTGCCTATTGATTGCTCAGAGCTTGGAGAACCAGGAAATATCAAACCTACAACAATAGCCAAGTTGAGGGCTTTGGAAGAAAATAAAAGAAATAAAAACGAAACTAACGGAGGTAATTATGCTATTTAACGGAACGACTGTAGCTTTTTCAACAAAAGCAAATGTATGGAAGACAAGGTATTCCTTTACCCCTACGTGCTATATGACTATCGATAATGATTTTCTTTCTAGCAACACAAAACAGTATTCAGATAGTCTAATGTGGAGGCATGACCAATCCCCAATATATAATACCTTTTACGATAACGCTATGGTTCCATCATCCTTGGAGATTGTGTCTAACCAAAATCCTTCTGCCGTTAAAATATTTAAAGCTTTATCTTTAGAGAGTGACGCCAAGTTTTGGACAGGGTCAGTATACACAAACAAAACCAGGGACCCTTTTGCTTATCAATCGGGTGATCTTAAGTCTTTTGTGCAGAAGGAAGGTAATCAATATGTAGATATGCCTAGATCTTCAATCAACTCCTCTTCTAATATAACCTTTATTGGGGTTGTAAAGGTTGCCGATCTAGTGCCAGGAAATATAAATTTACTGAGCTGGGATATTCCTTTAATAAATTTACCCGACGTGGCTATTCCTTCAGGATCAAACTCTTATGTTTATTTTGGGGGGGGGTTAATATCACCTACCTTGGATGGAAATTCACCCACGGTTAATGCTTCTGAAGGGTACCAACCTTTAAACCTAATACCTTTAAAATTTAACAAATACAGCGGAGACACCAACAGTATAGAAGTTGAAATGGGGGTAGCAGATGGGGGTGCGATTACTTCAGAGCAAATAAACAGCTCAATGACAAGTTTAGCAAATTCTTTTTCAATAACTGAAATCCCTGTATATATAATGACAAACCCTGTATTGGATGGCGATAATATGAGAGGTCCATACGCTGGAATAAAACTAACTTCAACTAACTCTGCTTCACCTTTTGAACTTTATGCAATCAATGTGGATTACGAAAAGACAAAGCTTGATGGTAGTTTAGGTTAAATTCACTAAATTTGTAACTATGTCCATAAACACAAATACCCCCTCTAACTACTGGCAGAATCAAAATGCTATACAGTTGGCTAATATGACCGACACGCAGCGGGCTAACTATCAATCCACTCAACAAAAACAAGGGCGCACAAACGCGGCTATAACGGGTGGAGCGGGTATTGCCGATATTATAGGTGGGGGAATAGGTCAGAGACGGGCCGAGGGAGATATAGACATGCTCGGCGCCGAGGGTGATTCTATAAGGGAGCAGATGAAGAATCTTAAAGCTCCTGGAGCTATGGATTCTGAAACAACTGCAGCGGCGGTACGTAACGCCACTATACTTGGTGGGGTTAGCAACCAGCAGGACGACTCTTCTGAACTTGCGGCAGCCAAGATGGCTATAGATGCAGGTGGAGACCCAGCTAATATACAGAGAGCCCTTACAGAGGCTAACGCACAGAAAGACGCTGTTGAGAAACAGCAGCAACAAGGAGCGTTCAACCAAGGACTTGGATATGCACAGCAAGATGCTCGTGCGGGTTACGATCAAGAGATGCAGGGACTCGGGATGGATTACGACCAGAATCAAAACGCTCTACAGATGGCTCAGCAAGAGAGCTTAATGGCTCAGCAGCAGAAGCAAGGGGGTATCAGAAACGCGGTAAGCGGAGGTATGAACTTCCTTCAGAATGATGGGATCAATACAATAAAAGGAATGTTTGGTGGGGGAACACCTGACTCTATTACAGGATTAGCGGAAGGTGTTGACTTTAGCAGTGCAAACCTTTTTGAAGATGGAGGTGTAGTACAGAAAACACCTGGGGCATTTAAACACGATGATGGGGACGGAGAGTTTCAAGAAGGTGAGAACGAGATGATATTGATGGCGCAGCAGGCTGGAGGTTTAGTAGACACAGGCATACGCCAGACGGGTGGTGAGTTTGTCATCAACCCCGAACAAGCCAAAGGTATGGAGAAAGCATACGACAGGGCAAAGAAAAAGAAAAATCCAAGCAAGGCAGACTTAATGGCTTTGTTTGAGGCGGTTCGTTTTCTTGATGAACCTCAATTTGATTAAATATGGAAAATAAATATTACGAGCACCTAAAACCTAAGCTGCCTAGACAGAACTTTTCTGACATCGTTAACGAGCAGATGGGTCTTATTAAGCAGCAGCAGCAGTCTAGGCTAGCCCAGGACTTTCTTGTAGAGAAGGAGCAGCGGAAGACGCTAGACGCACAACAAAAGGAGCTAAAAGGTTTTGATGTATCTAAGTTTTCGGACGTAGATGTAGAGGTGTTTTCTGCTAAGAAAGAATGGTTAGCGGATAGGATAAAGAATTTCTATTATACGGGGAGTAAAAGGGGGGAGTTTGTAGACGACGTAAACGCACTAAATACTAGGTTTGACGAGTTAGAATACCACCAAAAGAACACCAAGGCAGAGAAGGAAACCCTAGAGGGTTATGTCAGCGGGTCTAAACCGTGGACAGACAAGAGTTTAAAGCTTGGGGACACTAAAGAGTCTCTAGACTACAAAAATATGCAGTGGAACAGCTCAGGTATAGAGCCTGGATCTATGGAGGTAGATCCCGCTACGGGAGATGCATACGGGTATTACGTAGATATAAACGGAACGAGACTGCAGGATGAGAGCGGAGCAGATCAGTTTGGCCCTGTACAGGGGTCACCGACACGCGGATCTAAAGAGTACTACGCCCCTACGGTTTCCCCATACGATAATCTTTTGCCAGGAGCTTTCTCTAAGGAGTTTGCCGCGGCGGCAAATAGACTAAAGAATAATCAAAATATGTCTCTGGAGGAGAAGAAGTCTTTGCTCAGAGATTGGGTAACGACAACCGCCTCAGGCAATCAATCAGTTGTAGCTACTGCACAGACTCAGTTTGTCTCAAACTACGGGGAGGAGCAATCTCAGGCTATCCTAGTAGACGATCAGAGTAAAAACGCAGAACAAGAGGGTTATATACCTATGGATATGCGTGAGTACATAGATGAAACGATGCGGTTCCTCGACGGAAACTTAATGGACAAACCTTCAACTAAAACCGACGGTGGCCCTAAAGTATTCCCATCTTCTGTAGAGTTTCAGTTAGACAGCTTTACAAGACCTAATGCAGGCTTTACTGGACCTATGGTTCCAGGGAGCGAGCTCCAGGGAGGTGAGAAGTTTGGTAGTGGTATAAGCACTCTAATGGTGCCTAAGTCGGGTATAGGTAAATCTTCTATGATGATAGAGAGTTCATATGTACCACAGGACGATCAAGACCCACGCTTAATGGAGGTTAGCGATCAATACAGGGTGCTAGGTGTAGCTATGGACGAGAGCGACGTACCAAACTTATTCGTGCGTGCAGAGATGTACATGGAGGAGGATATAACGGAAGTTAACCCATACTTAGTAGGGCTTGAAGGGGTTTTAGC